>ERZ1673753.24-NODE-24-length-274801-cov-8.607052_pt1 | contig 274801 bp, 217 predicted proteins | sample MGYA00580201_ERZ1673753 | MGnify/ENA primary metagenome ERZ1673753 (study PRJEB41218, sample SAMN15661747) | gut metagenome | host: Homo sapiens | place: Canada: London | collected 2015-08-20/2019-03-30 | study: EMG produced TPA metagenomics assembly of... | reverse complement strand
CGACCGGGTCTCCAAACACGAACACCGAAGACGAATAAGTAACAAAATAATTCTAGGTATGATTTTTTCTTTCTATTCCGATTTCGGGTTCTGTGTCGTCAGACCGGGTCGCCAATTCCGATCACCGAAGAGGAATAAGTAACAAAATAAACTTAGGTTTTGATTCTATTTTCAAAGAAATCATTATTTATCGGTCATTTACTTATGCTTTTACTTTAATTCTTCGTATTTTATAATGGATGATCGTGATGAAAATATTCATCAGCGGGGAAATTAAATTAAAGAAACAATAAGGGAGGTATTCGATCGTAGGTACGCCGAGTACCCGTGATTGGGTAGCTCCACAAGTATTCCAGGGGACCAATACGGAAGTGACTGTCGCAGAATCTTCCAGAGCCCGACTGAGGACTTCGGGTTTCAAGCCTCTTTGTTCGTAAATTTTTTGCATCATTTTACCGGGTACGACTATAGAAAGATATTGATCGCAGGCTGTGATATTGAAGAAGATACAAGTCAGTATGGTCGTGCTGACCAGCGAAGTGTCGTTATAAATAAAATGCATAAAAGCTTCACCCACTCTTTTTAAGGATCCGCTGGCTTCCATCACTCCTCCGAAAGTAAGAGCTGCAATAATTAGCCAAACTGTATCGAGCATACCTTCCATTCCTCCTGTTGTCAACAATTCGTCGACTTCGGATACCCCTGTGCTCAGTGTCATTCTACTTCCGACAGCTTGGATGATCAACTGATAGGTGTTGTGGAACTTTTCTTGAGCGATCAGCTGATCGAGGAGATCAGGTTGAAAAATGAGGGCGAAAATAACTCCGAGAACAACTCCACCCAGCATGGCAGGTATGGGGGGAACTTTTTTTATAATAATAATAATGAGTAAAACAGGGACCGATAATAACCAGGGAGTAATGTGGAAACTACTTTCCAGGCCCTTTTTTATAAAGCCGGTATCTATGGCAGTATCTGTATTTAATTGATATAGGCCGATGATTCCGAATATGATCAACGTGAGAATTAAAGTTGGGAAAGTGGTGTATACCATGTAGCGGATATGAGTGAAAAGATCCGTTCCTGCAATTGTAGGAGCCAGGTTTGTCGTGTCTGAGAGCGGGGACATTTTATCGCCGAAATAGGCTCCTGAGATGACGGCACCTGCTACAAGCCCCTGATGAAGTCCGAAAGCATTACCGACTCCCACGATAGCTACACCTACAGTGGCGATCGTCGACCAGGAACTGCCTGTTGCCAGAGATACAATAGCACAAAGGACGACAGAGGCCACCAGAAAGTAGGACGGGTGCATGATATCTACTCCATAGTAAATCATAGCTGGAATGACTCCGCTCAGCATCCAGGAACCACTTAGCGAACCGATCAATAACAGAATAAGTATCGCCGTCATAGCCGAATTAATGGTCTGCAATATTTTTCGTTGGATTTCATGCCAGCTGACATGATTGAAAAGGGCCAGGATGCTACAGATACTTGCTGCGATGATTAAGGCTATTTGATTAGAGCCCCCCAAAGGATCGTCGAAATAACTGACATTAAACGAGAGTAGGGCGATCAGAACAATCAATGGAAGAATTGCTTGTATCAGTGAAGGGACTTTGGTCTGAGTTTTCATTTTGCGGGAAATAAGTCGGTTTTGTAGTTATACTTTTGGGGTATAGATTTGTTTGTGCCAAAAATAAAAATCCGGGATAAATTTTGCGATTTATTTATTTTACCTTTGTATTTCAAATGGATGAGGTTATGACCAGAAAAGATTTTGAAGTGATGGCGCCTGTAGGTTCTTATGAATCTTTATATGCTGCTTTGCAGGGAGGTGCGGATTCGGTTTATTTCGGTGTGGAAGGATTAAATATGCGGGCACGTTCGTCAGCAAATTTCACGCTGGAGGATTTGAAAAATATCGTATCGGTTTGTTCGGAGAAAGGGGTGAAAACCTATCTGACTGTCAATACCGTAATTTATAATCAAGAGTTAGAGAAAATGCGGCAAGTGATCGATTGTGCCGGTGAAGCCGGAGTCACTGCTATCATTGCATCCGATTTGGCCGCTATTTTGTATGCACGTTCTGTAGGAGTCGAAGTGCATATCAGTACTCAGTGTAATGTCACTAATTTCGAAGTAGTTCGTTTCTTCGCCCAATATGCCGATGTGATCGTTTTGGCCCGCGAAGTGGTATTGGAGCAAGTCATGGAAATCCATCGTCGCATCGTCGGGGAGGATTTACGGGGACCGAATGGAGGGCTGATCAAAATTGAAATGTTTGCTCATGGGGCTCTTTGTATGGCTGTTTCAGGGAAATGTTATTTGAGTTTGCACGAGAAAAACGCTTCTGCTAACCGGGGAGCCTGTAATCAGATTTGCCGGAGAGCCTATACGGTCAAAGATCGCGAAAATGAAGTCGAACTCGATATTGAAAATGAATACATCATGTCGCCCAAAGACCTTTGCACAATTGGTTTTATCAATAAAATGATCGACGCCGGTGTGCGGGTTTTCAAGATCGAGGGGCGTGCCCGTTCCGCCGAATATGTACGTACGGTTTGTGAGTGTTATAACGAAGCGATAAATGCTTATCTCGACGATACCTATTCAGCGGATAAGATCCGGATTTGGAAAAAACGCTTGGCGACAGTCTTCAACCGTGGATTCTGGAATGGATATTATTTGGGGCAACGCTTAGGGGAATGGAGCGAGGTATATGGTTCGAAAGCGACAAAAAAGAAAATTCTGCTTGGCAAAGTGACCAATTATTTTACCAATTTGCAGGTCGCAGAGTTTAAACTGGAATCTTTCGACTTGAAAGTTGGGGACGAAATATTGATACAAGGTCCTACAACCGGAACGATTCAAATGAAAGTACCTGAGATAAGGGTCGATTTACAGCCAGTGGAAAAGGTGGAAAAAGGAATATTGTTTTCGGTTCAGGTGCCTGGAAAAATCCGGCGTGGTGATAAATTATATAAATGGGTAGATACGACTCCGGAATTGATGCAATGACGACCATTTTGGATAAAAAAGAATAGCTTGTTACAGGCTGAGATACTCGATAAATTGTACCGGCTGTATGGACTTTGACTAATTTATTCTACCTTTGTGGCCTGATTTATTGAAATTAAAGCAAGAGAAGTATGAAAAAATGTTTTTTATATCTGTTGATGGTCGGAGGATTGGGGGCTTGTATTCAAAGCGAGCCTTTAAATGCAGAAGCAGATATTACGGCATGTAAGATTTTAAATGCAAAGGGATTACCGGAAACAAATATTAAAGGAAATATTATCATTAACAACGCTCAGGTATTGGCCCAGGCCAATCCTAAAATCGATTTGACGAATTTGGCTTTACAAGTGACCTTGACAGAAGGGGCGAGTATTTCACCTGATCCTTCCAAAGTAATGGATTATTCACAGACCCGGAAATTTACCGTGACTTCTCAGGATGGAAATTGGCATAAAGAATATTCGGTGATTATCGATACATTCGATTTGCCGTTTCAATATGATTTTGAACATTACGAGCTGAATGAAACGGGGAAATATCAGGTGTTTTTCGAGGAAACACAAGGCACAGCCCTGTTTAAACAATATATTTGGGCTTCCGGAAATTCAGGGTTTGCCTTGACAGGTGTCGGCCGGAATCCGCAGGAATACCCTACGGTTTCTATCGAGAATGGAATAGATGGAAGCAGAGCCATCAAGTTGGAGACAAAGAGCACAGGGCAGTTCGGTGAGACGGTTAAAATGCCTATTGCTGCCGGGAACTTATTTCTGGGAAGCTTTGATGTAAATAATGCCGTACAAAAACCATTGAAAGCTACCTTGTTCGGGTTGCCATTCGGAAAAAAACCGTTGAAATTTAAAGGATATTACAAGTACGTTCCCGGTACTCAGTCTTTCAAAGCAAAAGATAAAAATGGAAATACCGTCACGATTTCCCGGCAGGAAGATGAGGGAGATATCTATGCTGTTTTATATGAAGCGGCAGGACTCGATGGTAAAGTATTGGATGGAAATAATGTACTAACCAGTAAGAATATTGTTGCATTGGCCCGGGTAGAGGTAGAAAAAACTGATCGGTACATTGAATTCGAGACTTCTTTTCAATACGGAGAGCGGAAAGAGATCAGCTGGCCGCAATTTATCTATCGGGATCCGTCAGATGATGGAACGGGTAAGTATCTGCGTTTCAGCGAAGAAAAAATGAAGAATTACGAGTATAATCTGGCAGTTGTTTTCACTTCCAGCAAATATGGGGCATATTTTGCCGGTTCTGTAGGGAGTACTTTGTGTATCGATAAAGTAGAGATCGTTTGTGAAAAATAAGAATTGAGACAATGAAAACGATAAAGAGTATATACCTGATTGTTTTTTTACTGGTAACAGGAGCTGTTTTTGCTGAAAATAAGAAACCGGGTGCTTTGGTCCGCTCTACCTTGAAAGGACTGGAGTATCGGATTAAAGCAGGAGTCAATATCGGAGGAACTTCTCCATTACCCTTGCCGGCAGAAATCCGGGAAATCAATAGTTACCGGCCGGGTGCTCAGCTTGCTATCGAAGGAAATATCATTAAATGGTTCGACCGGAACCGGAAATGGGGAGGACTGTTCGGAATCCGCCTCGAGAACAAAGGGATGAAAACCGATGCCAGGGTGAAAAATTATTACATGGTGATGGATTCGTATGATGGGGAAGTGCTGGGACATGTCGAAGGCAATTGGACAGGAAATGTAAAGACGAATGTAAAAAATTCATATATTACCCTGCCTTTTCAGGTTATTTATAAAGTGTCACCCCGTTGGGATTTGAAATTCGGCCCGTACATCTCTATTCTGACTAACGGAGATTTTTCCGGAGTAGCCTATGACGGATATATCCGTGAAGGAGATCCGACCGGTACCAAAGCGAATGTCACAGAAGCAACTTACGATTTTTCGGGCGACTTGCGTAAATTTCAGTGGGGATTGGATGCCGGAGCTGAATGGCGGGCATATAAACATTTGAGTGTTTATGCAGATCTGACCTGGGGGTTGAATTCTATTTTTCCCGGTGATTTTGAAAGTATCAGCTTCAAGATGTATAATGTTTATCTGAACTTCGGGTTCGGATATGTCTTCTAGTACCGGATTCCTTTCTTTACCAGATATTGTTTTAACCAGGTCCGTAAAGAAAGGAACCCGATCTTCACTAATTGCGGATAACTTTTTTCCAATTCCTGGCTGACCATCAGAGGCCATTTCCAGTTATTGTAGCTGATTTGTACCAAACCGGTCAAAGCAACGACACCGCAGATTCCCCAATCGGTATAATAGAGAGAAGTCAGGGAAAACAGGGCGATAAAAAAGCCGGAAATCAAGGCAGCTTTCAGGTAAGGAACTTCATTACGGGTAGTAATTAAAGTGGCTGCCATACCATGGTTGGATTCTAAAAATTGTACAAACAACATCAGTAAAAGAGGACCTGGAGGTAAAAGTTGGGTTTTACTGTGAAATAGTTCCAAAGCCCAGGGACCTAATAGGACCAGGCATAAGGCTCCGAGGATATATAAAAGGTAGAATACAAAAATACCTTCTCCGAATATTCTGCGGATATCCGGGAGGTTATTGTCGATTCTATCCTTGTAGATTTCAGGAATATGAGAGCCTAAATAAAGTGGGGATACCCCTGACAGAATATTTATAAGATTAACGGTTAGACCATAACTGGCAACCGTTTCCAAAGATAAAAACATAGATATGAAAAGCAAATTGCCTTTTTGGACAAAATATCCACCCAAACTGCTTAATCCATTTTTTTTGGCATTTACCCATAAAATAGGTAATAATTTTTCTTTTGTTGCTTGGGTATTCCGGAGGATTTTGCGGAGACCGTTTCGGTAGAAAAAATGAATCGCCACCAACCGATTGATAATAATAGATAGAAAGTTGGCTGTGGCTACTGCAATTAAGCCATAGCCTGCAATCAGACCCAAGGCGGCTAAAACGAGATAGGTGGAACGGGTGATAATGATGAGTTGGTTGTTTTCTTTTACAAGGCCTCTACCCACTAGTAATGCATTATAATAGGAATAATAAAGATTTAAAACGGTGGAAGTGGTGTATATAAACCATGAAATCATGATTTCTTCATTAGCTGCGATGTGGTCTGTTCGATCATCGATATACCAACTACCTGCAGTCAGGAGGAGAAAAATGACCAAAAGCGAAATACCTCCGTAAAAATGTTTCATTACAGAAATCATGTTTTTGAGAAGCGGGTAGTTGGGATGATCCAGATGAGTTTGGCCTTTATCCAGACCTTTGGCCTGAAGTTTTACAGCACCACTGAATACATAGGCGACATTTCGGGTAAAAGTCGGCTGAAAACCGAAGTCGATCATTTGTACCAGACTCGAAATAGTCAGGAAAATGTACCAGACTCCCAATATATCTGCCGGGAGAAGTTTTAATATCACCGGGAGTAAAAGTATTCCTGCTCCGATGTTAAAGAATTGGGCAATGTATCCCCACAAAACATCTTTTTTGGTGATATGAATTTCCATTACTTTTTTTACGGTAAATGGTGAAAATACTTTGTTAGGCCTGATCCGAGGAACACTTCCGATTTTTTCTGATATACCCGATAATACTTCCCAGAAGAGCTAAAATTAATAAAATGGAACTGATTTGTGAGATCAGAGCTCCCTGATAAGCAGATCTTGGATTATACACTAAAGTAATAGTATGTTCCCCTGCCGGAACAGACAGGCCTCGTAAAATATAATCGGTACGGAATAGTTCACCGGGTTGGTCGTCGATGTAAGCTTGCCAGCCTTCGGGATAATATACTTCACTGAATACAGCCAGTTGTTCCTGGGAGGCTTTTGTTTTATAAGTCAGTTTATTAGGAGCGTAGGAAGTCAGTTGAATCGTTGCGGTTGAATCGAACCGGATGTTCTTACCTGCTACAGCCTGGGCAAAATCGCGGCCGATAATAGCTGTCTTTTCAGGATCGATAGCTTTCAGGCTTAAAATTTCTTCATCAGGAGTGTCGACGAGTTGATAATTTTCGACAAACCAGGCATTTCCTGATCTGGCGGTGTTTTCGATCGGTGTGCTGTTGGCTGATAGAATGATATATTTGGTATTTAGCATGTTGATGACAGATAGCTTTTGTAAGCTCGAATCTATATCTGCCCGTGTTTGTCCTCTTTGCAAATCATTGGCTAAAGACTGAATTTCAGGAACCAGATAATAATCGATTATATCCTGATAACGCTGTAGTTTAGCAGCACTATATCCTCCGATTGTTTTATGATAAAAACTGGAATGTGAGTCGTTAAAAGTATTTACGGCCAAATCCAAAACCCGGTAATGGATATCGGTATCTTTCAATATCTCTTTATCGACAGGCCGTAAATTAAAATTGTTAGTAAATTCACGTGGTGTAACGAAATGGTCGTTATTTAGATACCGTTTGTCTACACTCCACATATCTAAGATAATAAGTAGTCCGAGAAGGGTTATGGACGAGGATAATTTTATTTTTTTCATATAACCGGCCCAAATGGTAGCTGCACCTGCCAGAATAAAAAGTAATGAACGGAAGGCATCACTTCGTAGCATACTTTGGCGATCTTCGGGTAGGGCTTGTTGTAGCCAATCCGGGAATTGGCTGTCTGCCGGGGAAGTAAAACTACCGGCAAGGCTTGGAAGAAGAGCGAATAACAAACAAAAACCACCTGTAATCCCCAAGGCTAGTTTCAGTCCTTTAATGACTCTTTTCTTCTCGATTTTATCCGAGAAAATCTGATGAAGACTATAAAATCCCAACAGAGGAATAGTTAACTGCAGGATGGTTAGAATCATAGAAGGTACCCGGAATTTGTTATATAGAGGTACGTAATCGAAAAACAAGCTGGAGAGCCACATAAAATGTTTTCCCCATCCCAATAGTAAGGCTAACAGTGATATCCCGGCGATCCACCATTTGGTTGTGCCTTGGAGAACAACTAAACCCAATACGAACAAAAACACCGAAATCGCTCCCATATACATCGGGCCGGCAGTAAAGGCTTGAGGTCCCCAATAGGTCGGCATTTGTTTGATGACTTGTTCAGCATTCGGAACCCCTCCTTGTTTTAAGATTTCATATGTTTTGGATTTTTTACTGAGTTCACTGGCTGAAGCTCCTCCGTTAAAATTAGGAATAAGCAGATTCGGCGTTTCTTCTATACCGTAACTCCAGGCTGTTGCATATTCTTTATTCAATCCACCCTGGGTCTGATTCCCTTGGGCATGAGCCATTTGTAATTCAGAACCGCCCCGCATCGTGTATTTACTGTATTCCCAGTTGGGCCAAAGTCGGTTGACGTTCGTACCTGCTGCCAATATCGTGGCCGACAACACAAAACAAGATGTTTTGATGAAAGCAGGTAAAGTCTTGTTTTTAATAGCAGAGACCAATTGAGCGATAACATAAGCCAGAATGATCATACCCAGATAAAAAGTGATTTGGGGATGGTTGGCTGCAATTTCAAAAGACAGGGCAAATCCGAAAAGAACCGCCCCTAAAAATGCTTTTTTACGATAAGCATAGACCACTCCGGCTAATACCATCGGCATAAGAGCGATAGCTACCATTTTCGAATTGTGCCCCACTTGCAGGATTTGAAAGTTATAGGCACATAAACCGAAGGCCAAAGCTCCGACAATAGAGAGCCGGACATTGATTCCCATCGCAAGCAACAGCAAAAAGAAACTGACAAAAGTCAAGATCAGATAAGAAGCAGGGCGTGGACCCCAAAATAAATGATTGTAGATAGTTTCAAGATAGTTTCCTTTGTAATGAGCTCCGATCATGGTTGTCGGCATGCCACTGAACATCGAATTGGTCCAGAAAGATTCTTCTCCTGTCTGTTTTTTATAATCGTCTCTTTCTTTTGCAGCTCCCTGGTAAGAGGAAATATCCGCTTGATTGATGATTTTCCCTTCCAAAACAGGTGAAGCATAAATATAAGCGATCAGGATAAATATAATAAGCGCAATGGCGTAAGGCAAACAAGATCTGAAATTGATTTTTGTCATGACTGTACTTTTGAATAATGAACAAACAAAGATAAAGAATTATTTGGTATATGAAATTGCCGGAATGATTTGATTCTTAAATAGTCGTTAGAACCGAAGTAAAAGCCATAAAGCGGTTTTTTGGATTTTCAATTTTCGGGCCATCCGGACCGAAAAGGGGACCTCCCGGACCAATTGCCGTATGGTTGGATTTTTGCGTATGGTAACTAATTGGATAAAAGCCTGATAACAGGATTTGTGATGTATTTCATTTTTCAGGGTACGCCATAAAACATGTAAAGTTGAAAAGAAATAGTCCCATAGGTGTTCATCTCTGAGGTGATGGGTAGTGAGGAAGTGATCCAAGTACATTAAATGGTTGATCACCAGTCGGGTTGAATTGTAGATATAACTGCTTGCCTGGTTTTTTTGGTGAAAAACATGATGATAGAGTATCAGGGGAATACAAGTGATTCGGTTGGCTGCATGAAAGACCTGAATCAAAAAAAGCAGGTCTTCGTATGTAATTTCTCTGTTATCTGAAAACCATATGTTGTGGTTTTCCAAGATTTCTCTTTTGTAGAGGATGTGCCACATATACCCCCAATGGGTAAAAGGTCTCCACTCCTGCTCCTTTTTCCAGTCACCGATGAGGTGGGAGAAGATTTCTTGTTTCAATTGTTCTTGGTTAGGACAGTCAGGGTAATATGGATGAGGAATGATCCGATCCGGATAAATGCTGTCGAAATTGGAGATGGCAATATCGGCCTGATCTTCCCTGGCCTTTTGGTATAATTTTTCGTACATATCCAATTCCCTCCAGTCATCGTGGTCCGAAAAACCGATGTATTCTCCCCGGGCGATTTTAAGTCCTTCATTGCGGCTTAAACCGATATTCAGATTTTGTTCGTTGACTATCAGCCGGATGCGTGGATCTTTTTCGGCATACTCCCGGGCGATCCGGTCGCTACCGTCGGTGGGACAGTCTAGAACCAAAATGATTTCGATATCCTTTAATGTTTGATTAACAAGTGTATCCAGGCATTTTTCCAGGAATTTGCCGGCATTATAAATGGGGACGATGATACTTACTTTGGGTGTCATATACCTGTTTATATAGATTTTGACAAAGGTACGGATAATATTGTGAGTTTAAATACAACAAAGGCATTTGCATTTGAGAGAAAGTTCGGTTATTTTCGCCTATTTTAAAATTATATTTATATGAAAATAATTTACAATATTCCAAATATAATTCGAATGGCCGGTATGGAGCGTATACTGGCAATTAAAGCAAATTATTTGGCCGGATTGACCGGAATGGAAGTTGTGATTATAACCTATGAACAAAAAAATCTACCCTTGGCTTTTGATTTTTCGGATAAAATCCGGTTTTATGATTTGGATATCGATTATGCAGCATGTAGGGGAAAAAATATTTTTTGGAATAAGATACGCAGAATAATTTATACGAAACGCCATCAAAGGCGGTTAGAGGAAATATTATTGAAAGAAAAGCCTGATATTACGATTTCCATGATGACCGGACGAGAGCGGGAATGGTTGTATCGATTGAAAGATGGAAGTAAAAAAATACTGGAATGTCATTTTTCTTATTTTAGTTATCAAAATGTCAAAGGAATAATTAACCGATATAAGATTAAAAGATTTTTAAACAAGATAAAATACTATGATCGTCTGGTGGTTTTGACGGAAGAAGACCGAAAAGATTGGGGAAGAAAGGATAATATCGTGGTTATACCGAATGCATTGACTTTTTATCCTAAGGAATCTGCCGATTTGTCTATTCCCAGAGTTATTGCAGTGGGACGTCTGTCAGCACAAAAAGGATTTGATCGTTTAATCGCTATTTGGGCTGAAATAGAACCTTATTTTCCGGATTGGAAATTAACTATTATCGGCTCCGGGGAATTACAAGATACTTTGGAACGGCAAATCGGGTTATTGAAGTTAAAATCGGTAGAAATATGTCCACCACGGGCAGAAATCATTCGGGAATATTTAGGTAGTTCGGTTTATGTGTTGACATCCCGGCATGAAGGTTTTCCTATGGTATTACATGAAGCGATGGCATGTGGATTACCTGTAGTGGCTTATACCTGTAAATGCGGTCCCCGGGATATTATTCAGGACCGGCAGGATGGTTTCTTGATAGAGGAAGGCGATGAGAACGAATTTGTAAAGCGATTGAGCCAGTTAATGGCAGATTCTTCACTGAGGCAGAAAGTGGGAAATGAAGCCCGCCGGAATATTATTCGTTTTGCTTTGCCATCGGTTATGAAGAAATGGGAAAATTTATTTATAACTTTAGCCTCTCAAGATGAGTGATATGATTTCAATTATTATACCTGCATATAATGCTGCTGATTATCTGGCGCAGACAATCGAAAGTGTTTTGAATCAAACCTATTCTGATTTTGAATTGATCTTGATCGATGACGGAAGTACGGATCGTACACGTGAGATTATTAAAGATTACCAATGCAAAGATGCGCGAATAAAGTATTTTTATAAAGAGAATGGAGGAGTATCTTCGGCCCGGAATCTAGGACTTCAAAAGGCTACCGGTGATTTCGTGTCTTTTTTGGATAGTGACGATCTTTGGGATAGACGTTTTCTCGAGTCGATGTATCATAAATTAGTGGCTGGAGGGGAATTAGCCTGTTTTTGTGGTTATATTGAAAAAAGAGGGGATACCATCACGAGGTATCCCGGCCATTTTGGAGCGGTAGACGTATTGAAGGAGAAGTTGAGGGTCGGTTCGTTTCGGGTTTCTACAGACTGTTGGCTCATCGATCGTAAATTTCTTTCCGCTGAGCATATTACTTTTACAGAAGGATGTCACTACATGGAAGATTTAGAGTTCTTTGTCAAATTATTATTTAGAGCTACTAATCAACGGATTACTTATGTTCCGGAATATTTGTCTTATTATGTTTTGAGAAAAAACTCTTTATCTTATCAAGACCTGATGGTTTTGCCTTTATCTGTTATGAATCAGATTCTCGATGTATTGAAACGAATATATAATTGGATAGAGATTCAGCATGCTGAGTCGGAGTATTACCTGGAGTGTTTGAAAATATCAATAAGAGAACGGTATATTAAATTCTTATGGGATGTATTGTTGCTTGGGAATGCTGAGGATTTCAAAACGTTGTTAAGCTGGTATTATAGAGATAAGGAAAAGTATATCTCCATGAAATTATCCTTACCTTTTAAATATAAAATATGGTCATGGGCTGTCTTTCCGGTCTGTTGCCGTTATGCAGCCCTCTTCGTTCTACGTCCATATATACAATACAAAAGAAAGGTTAAGATGCAAAAGTTAAAAGCCTGAATAGCCTGTTAATCATTCAATATCTGACTGATAAATCGGGGATAATTTTTTCCCGCGTTAAATTTTTCTTCCCATAACCGGCGAGGATGGAAACGGTCTTTATGTTCATATACCCGGACAATCTGGTCGGCCAATTCCTGAGCGGAAAAGTGAGGATCAAGTAATACTCCTGATTCGGAAGTCACGATTTCGTTCGTTCCTCCTACATTAGTCGCTATAACAGGGATATTGAATGAAATGGCTTCCATAATACTGACGGGAAGACCTTCACTGGCACTGACATTGACAAATATATCTACTGGATGGTGAAGATAATGTCCGATCACTTCCCGATTTGTAATAGCTCCTGTCAGGTGTACGGTCAGATTGGCTGGTAGTTGTTGGAGCTGTTGTTGTAAAGCATTGAATCCTTTTCCTCCTCCGATGTGTGTCCATTGAATAGGACGGTCAGGAATCAAAAGTAAGGATTTTAGGATCAAAGAAACCCGTTTTACCGGGACAACATTAGAACAACTGAGGATATGAATAACTCCATCCTCGTTTTTTATTTTGGAAATCCCATGGTCTTTAGTACCTAAATAACTGCAATAGGCACTGAATTTATATTGTCCAAAATTCTTTTTCGCATATTCCAAACCTTGTTTGGAGATGAAAACAGCCTTATTCAGGCTTTCGAATACTTCCTTTCTGAAAGGGATATATTGATGTGGACGTAAATCCGCATATAAATCAGTTCTGTGAAAACGGACTATTTTTTTGTCTTTATTGTGGATGAAAGGCAGGATGTAGGCCATACCGATGCCCCAATAAAAATAGACAGTACTTTCCGTGGACTGCCGGTTTAGCCGTTTGAAGTTTTTATCGGCAAGGATACACCGGCAGGTAATGGCGGTAGCGATATACTTTTTGAATTTATACAGAGAAGTATAGGCTTTTTCCGATATCAATTTTTTGAAAAAATAAAAGAGTGGACTGAAACAAAATAATCCTTTGAATACAAGTTCCCCCGAACTTCGGAATATCGGAGGGAAAACGATACAATTTGCAGGTAGAGAACGTTGCTCCTGGGTGGAACTGGTTTTGGGCAGAATGTAAATCCGGTCGAATTCCCGTGATAAATATTCGATTTCATTTTCTATAAAGCTTTCTCCTTTTCCGTATGGAAAACTTTCAGTGAAAAAAATGAGTTGTTTCATTCCGGGCATAGGGATTAGAATTTATAAAATCTGTTCCAGAATACCGGTGATATACCTGGCTGCCTTACCGTCTCCGTAAGGGTTTACGGCTTGGCTCATGCGGGTGTATTCCTCAGGATTGTCCAACAGAGAAGAGGCTAGCCGGATAATCTCTTCGGAACGGGTTCCTGTGAGTTTGGCTGTACCTGCTTCCAAGGCTTCAGGGCGTTCTGTCGTTTCACGCATAACGAGTACCGGTTTTCCTAAACCGGGAGCTTCTTCCTGTATACCTCCACTATCGGTCAATAAAAAATAAGCGATTCCCATCAGAAAGACAAAGGGCAGATATTCTAAAGGGGGAATCAGGTAAATGTTGGGGGTGGAATGAGAATTACCCAGTATTTCAGTCACCGGCTGGCGTACATTCGGGTTCAAATGCACAGGGTAGACGAAATCTACTTCAGGATATTGGCTGGCCAGCTGTTTGATCGCTTGACAGATATGCATGAAACCCTCACCGAAGTTTTCACGTCTGTGCCCTGTAATGAGTACTAATCTTCTTTTTTGTTGTTTCCAGTTTTCTAATTTTTCTGATGGAATCTCCAGCTTGTTGAATTGTTCCCTTAAACTTTCTTGTGTGGTTTTGTCCTGTTCTATTTTTCGGTTAATCCACAATAGGGCATCGATAACCGTATTGCCGGTGACAAAGATGTGATCGGGCCGACAGTTTTCTGCCAATAGATTTGCCCGGGCTTTCTGTGTCGGGGCAAAATGCCAGTCGGCAATCCGGCCGGTGATCTGCCGGTTCATTTCTTCCGGCCAGGGATTATAAGGCTGATGTGTCCGAAGGCCCGCTTCGATGTGGCCGACAGGAATCTGTTGATAAAAAGCAGCCAGAGCGGCAGCCATAGAGGTTGTCGTATCTCCGTGTACTAATACCAGATCCGGCTTGGACTGCTGCAATATATCCCGTAAATTTATAAGAATTCTACTCGTAATATCATATAAATCCTGGCCCGGTTGCATGATATTCAAATCGTAATCAGGACATATATCGAAAAGTTTTAAAACCTGATCTAACATTTCCCGGTGTTGCCCTGTTACACAGATTTCGATTCCGAGCGAACGGCTTTGCCCGGTTTCTTTGATTAATGGCGCCATCTTTATCGCTTCAGGACGCGTTCCGAAAATGAATAAGATTTTTTTCATCCAATTTATTTTTTGAATATTCCACAGAAATCAAGGATAAGCTTACTGTTGTCATAAGGAAGTGTTTTAAACTCTTTATGAGCAACCAGAAAAGCGATAATATCGGCCTGTCGGTAAGCGTATCCGGTTTCCGACAATTGAAATTGTGGGTGTTGCGAAATATTAGGTTCGACAATCAGACAGGCTTCGGGAAATTCAGACACTATTTTTTCTGCGATATATTTTGCCGGACTTTCCCGTAAATCATCGATATCTGCCTTGAAAGCAAGTCCCATCAAAGCTATTTTCGGCTTTCTTTTATTTTCAAGCTGGTAAGTAAGAATCGTATTTTTAATTTTTTCTGCACACCAGAATGCTTTGTAATTATTAATTTCCCGGGCTTTTCCGATCAATTGCGACTCTAAAGGAAAATCGGAGGTGATGAAATAAGGATCGACTGCAATACAGTGACCACCTACTCCGGCGCCGGGTTGAAGAATATTGACACGAGGATGTTTGTTGGCCAGTTGGATCAATTCCCATACATTAATCCCTGCTTTGTCGCATATAATAGAGAGCTCGTTTGCAAAAGCAATCTGTACATCCCGGGAGGAATTTTCCACTAACTTACACATTTCTGCTGTAGGGGAATTAGTGGAATGTAAGGAGCCGCTGACAAAATGGGAATAGAACGCCATAGCCTCTCGGGTCGATTCCGGCGTATAACCACCGATGACCCGGTCATTGTGTTTGAGTTCGTACAGAGCGTTGCCGGGCAGAATGCGTTCCGGACAATAGGCGATAAAGATCTGATCTTCTAACTCCGGACGTTCACTGAAAATCAGTTGTGCCATTTTTTGAGTGGTACCGACGGGAGAGGTCGATTCGAGAATATATAGGTCTCCTTTCTTTAAGTAGGGGATAATCTGACGTGTTGCGGCAGTGACATAGGATATGTCAGGCTGATGATGTTCATTGAACGGGGTCGGAACTACGATCAGAAACACATCACTCGGACTGGGAGTGAGAGAAGCTTTTAAACGGCCGTTCCGGATATTTTTCTCTACAATTTCCTGTAAACCTGGCTCCTGATTGCTGATGTCACAGTTATTGATATTATTGACCACATTTTCATTGATATCGACTCCGGTCACTTGTAGGCCTGCATCGGCGACGAGTGCTGCTGTCGGGAGACCGATATATCCTAGACCCATAAACAATACTGACTTCTGCATAATTTCTATTTTTGTTCGATTACTCTATTGATGAAAAATATGTTCAGGATGGCTTATTTACTAACGTATTGAAAATATCACATAATTGTCCGGTTTCATTTTTTCGTTCGAATTGCTCGGTTTGAAAGCTCAAGCCAGGTAAAACACCTGAGGAAAGACGTGACAATAAAGTGAAAATTTCTTCTTCATTGTGGTGAGCGATACAAAACCCGGAATTCGTGGTTTTGATAATTTCACCGGCTTCTCCTGTGGGATCCCCTAAGCAAAGAATCGGTTTACGGGTTCCTAAATATTCAAAAATTTTACCGGGGACAATACCTTTGCCATTAGCGACCTGATTGATCACTAATAACAAAAGATCGGATTGTTGCAATTCTGCAATAGAAGCAATATGAGGCATATAAGGTTTGAGTATCACTTTGTTGCCCAGGTTCAGCTGCTGTATTTCCTGTTTCAATTCCGGGCATGTATTCCCGATAAATTGTAATTTTATATTGGAATGTTCTAAGCGGCTGAGAGCACGTAATAAAGCATGGGGTATTCTGTCCTCGGATAGTTCCCCCGTGTAAGTGATCAGGAAATCCTCTGTGTTCCTGGACTTTGGCTTTGGGAAATCACTCGGATCATAACCGTTATAGATGACTTCGATTTTCCGGTCGACATGTGTTTTGATACATGTCGCGTAGTCGTTGGCCGCAGCGATAAGTCGGTCGGCAGAACGGAAAACCGATTTTTCAAAATGACTGTCGATTTTTCTTGTCAACCAGGTACGTTTGTAAGATTGATAATGAACCAATTCAGACCAGGGATCCCTGAAATCTGCAACCCATTTAATCTTATTCTGTTTAGCTATTTTTTGTGCTATAAGCTGTAAACTGTGTGGAGGAGAAGAAGAATAAATCAAATCGATGTGCTCTTGTTCGATGATTTTTTTTGCTGCTTTAACTGCATAGGCATACCATCCGATCCGGGCATCGGGAATGAATAAATTCAGGCGTATCCATTTGGCTAAACGTTCAATGAAAGTTTTATCCTTTTGGCCGAAAACATTGGCATTATTATGTGTATTTCCTTTTTTACCGGTTAACATCCGGTAAAGTTGGAAGGGTTGGAAAGCTTTTGTTTTATATACCTGTATGTTATCCGGAATTTCTTGGATCAGTGAAGGATCGATAGCCGGATATTCCCCGTTTTCAACAGTTAATATAACAGGTTCCCAACCGAAAAACCTCATGTATTTTACGAATTTCAGAGTCCTCTGTATAGCCGGTCCTCCAGCTGGTGGCCAATAATAAGTAACAATTAAAACTTTTTTCAATTCAGACATTGGGTCGATTCTATATTGACGTAGCAAAGTTAAAATAATAATAATACATATCATATTTCTTTGTCTTTACAATCCTGATTTTCCAAATGAAAAAATATTCTTTACCTTTGGAAAAATTAGGAATTGGATTTATGCCTTATTTGTCATTGATCGTACCCGTATATAATCGTCCGCAAGAGGTTCAGGAATTGTTGGAAAGTCTGGCGGCTCAGGATAACCGTGATTTTGAAGTCATTATTGTCGAAGATGGTTCGACAGTACGTTGTGACCGGATCGTGGAGCAGTATAAGTCTGCTATCGATATCAAGTATTTTTTTAAAGAAAATAGCGGACCTGGCCTGAGCCGGAATTATGGTGCCGAAAGAGCCGAAGGGAAATATGTGGTCTTTCTCGATTCGGATTGTATTATTCCCCGGCAATATACTCAGGTGGTACGGCAAGCTTGCCAGGAGGCCGGTGTAGATGCTTTCGGAGGGCCCGACCGGGCACACGATTCTTTTACGAATATACAGAAAGCCATTAATTATTCGATGACCTCCTTTTTTACTACGGGAGGTATACGGGGACAAAAACAGTCGATGGAAAAATTTCATCCCCGGAGTTTTAACATGGGTTTTTCCCAGGAGGTGCTGAAAGCTACCGGGGGATTCTCCGGTCTGCGTTTTGGGGAGGATATCGATATGAGTATCCGCATCATGGCTGCCGGATTTAAAACCTGTCTGTTGCCCGAGGCCTATGTTTTTCATAAACGCCGCACCTCTTTCCGAAAGTTTTTCAAGCAGGTGTATAATTCGGGTATGGCCCGGATCAATCTGTACCTTTTACACCCCCATTCTTTGAAATTGGTGCATTTCCTGCCGGCTTGTTTTGTTATCGGTTGTTTGTTGTGCTTGTTGGGAGGGATATTTTTTTCTTGGTATTGCCTGCTTCCTTTGCTCTTATTAATATTTGTCTTTTTTATCGATTCTTGGCGGTTGAATAAAAGGATAAAGGTCGCGTTTTTGTCGATTGTGGCTGCTTTTATTCAGTTATTTGCCTATGGAATAGGTTTCATTCATGCCGTTTTTGCAGCTTTGATATTGAAAAGACCGGTGAAAGGCATGTTCGTGCGGAATTTCTATAAATAAAAGAGTAAACTTTTAGTTACGTTCGTTTGGAACAAATGTTGCAGACATATCCGATGGCATCATAAAAGAATTGAAATCCATCATCTCTGTTTTACATGAAAATTCGGTTATTTTATGAAAGACTTTACTGCTTAATTACAAATTATCATGGAAAAGGAATATCGCCACAACAATAAAGTCGCAATCTATCGTTCTGCTGATGGAGAAACACAATTGAGCGTTGAGATAGACAAAGACACGGTATGGTTAAATGCCAACCAAATGGCAGAATTGTTTGGAAGGGATTCAAAAACCATCCGTAAACACATCAATAATGCAATTCGTGAAGAACTGGCAGGAGAAGTGGTTGTCGCAAAATTTGCGACAACCACTCAACATGGTGCAATGGAAGCTAAAAGTCAGACTCATGATGTGAATTTCTACAACCTGGATGTAATTATATCAGTCGGCTATCGCGTAAAGTCCAAAAATGGAGTCGATTTTCGCCGTTGGGCAAATAAGGTGTTAAAAGAATATTTGGTGAAAGGTTATGCCGTAAACAAATCCATATCAGAGCGACACTATACCGAATTAAAACAACTGGTTGCCGTATTAAGCAGAACAATTAGGGCACAAGAAACATTATCGTCAGAGGATGCTGTCAATCTGGTTGAAGTGATTTCTGATTATACATACGCCCTTGACACATTGGACAAATATGATTATCAAGAGTTATCTATAGAGCGAACCACAAATGAAGAAAAATTCCATGCTACTTACGAAGGAGCCATGCAAGCCATTAACGAACTGAAGAACAAGTTTGGCGGCAGCAAATGGTTTGCCAATGAAAAAGACGATTCCTTCAAAAGCAGTGTTGGGCAGATTTACCAGACCTTCGATGGTGTGGAACTCTATCCTTCCGTAGAGGAAAAAGCTGCTATGCTGTTATATCTTGTGGTGAAGAATCACTCCTTCAGTGATGGAAACAAGCGAATTGCAGCAATGCTCTTCCTTTGGTTTTTAGACAGAAACGGCATACTCTATTCACCTAATGGCGGAAAACGCATTGCTGACAACACACTTGTCGCATTAACTTTGATGATAGCAGAGAGCCGTACCGAGGAAAAAGATGTAATGGTGAAAGTGGTTGTAAACTTGATAAACAAAGATAATCAATAAATTAACGGCTATGCAGAATTTTGCAGCAATAGACTTTGAAACTGCCAACAACGAGCGTTCATCTGTTTGTTCGATAGGCATCGTGATAGTACGTGGTGAAGAGATTGTAGATACATTTTACTCTCTCATCAAGCCAGAACCAGAATACTATAATTATTGGTGCAGTCAGGTACATGGCTTGTGCAGCAATGATACAACTGATGCCCCAATATTTCCCGAAGTCTGGAAACAAATAGAGCCTCTGATTAAGGGACTGCCATTGGTAGCGCATAACAAGCCCTTTGATGAAAGTTGCCTAAAAGCAGTCTTTCGTGTCTATCAAATGGACTATCCCGATTATGAGTTCTATGATACGCTTTGTGCTTCTCGGCAAGCCTTCCCTGAGTTGGAGAACCATCAACTGCACACCGTAGCCGCTACCTGCGGCTATCAGTTGGAAAATCATCACCACGCATTGGCGGATGCAGAAGCCTGTGCTTGGATAGCAAGAGAAATATTATAAAAAAATAATATAAATATATGAGTAGTCAAACGGCGAGACAAAGGTAGAACTCATAACAAGCAGCAAGCATCTGCTCTCAATGAGTAGGGACAAGTGGAGCGACAAACAGAAGGAACGTGCCGCGTTGCTATTTGAACTGTGCCCTAAAATCAAGGAGGCCTATGACCTGACGGACTCACTGCGGTCCGTGTTCCGCTCTAAAGTGACGAAGGAGGTGGCCAGCGATAAACTTCACTGTTGGTACAAGAAGGTTGCAGAGTGCACTCTAAGAGAGCTTAAGTCTGCAAGAGATTTGATTATGTATAGAGAGGAGCACATCTTGAATTACTTCGACAATCGCTCTACTAATGCAGCGGCGGAATCACTCAATTCCAAACTCAAGCGTTTTAGAGCACAATTGCATGGAGTGTCGGACTATAAGTTCTTCATAAGGCTCTAAATACAATTCTCCGTTTTCCAAATTTACGGAAATGAATAAGGAAAAATATCGCTATTTGTATCGTTGCATCTGACAAAATGTTATATTTATTAAATTTTATACATTGTTTTTAATGTATTGTATGTTTGGGACTTGTGTATAAAATATCTGGTATTTGGTATTTCTGCTTCAAGGGAAGTCTAAAAATTTTCTTAAATAACTATTGTATTATAAAAAATTTTCTTTAATATTGTCCTGGAGCAATTCCTGAAAAAACGGAGCAAAAATATCTGACCAATAAAAACGAACGTTTAAATTGGTTGACTTGGATTTTAGGAGGAAAAACAAGCAGATATAAGTAGTAGTTTGACGATTGTCTCTATTTGAAAAGATTGATTTTACTTCTGTCAGGGGAGGGGAATCGCAGTATTTTATTAAAACTTATATTTATGAGAAACAAACTTTATTTACTGCTTGTCTTGCTTGTCGGTATCGTACAGGTGGGAATGGCACAGGAGAAGACCATTACGGGTGTTGTCACCGATGCGGACGACGGTTCGCCGTTACCCGGGGTATCTGTCGTAATTAAGGGTACCCACCTGGGAACGGCTACGGATGCGATGGGAAAATATTCCATTCGGATAGATGGAAAGGCTGTTTTGGTGTTTACCTTTATCGGTATGCAGACACAGGAGATACCGGTAAACAACCGTTCTGTGGTCAATGTCAACATGCGTTTGGCATCGATCGGTATTGACGAAGTGGTTGTGACGGGTTACGGGACGACAACCAAAGGGTCGTTTACCGGTTCGGCTGCGGTTTTGGGAGCTGACAATATTTCAAAAAAAACCGATGCAAATCCTGTAAAGGCACTTGAGGGTGCCGTTTCCGGAGTCCAGCTCAATACGGCATCCGGACAGCCGGGTGCGCCATCGACCATTTTTATCCGCGGGCGCAATTCCTATAATTCCGGTACGCAACCTTTGTATGTGATTGATGGTATACCTATCGAGAGCAGTACTATGGGTATGCGCTCGCGCGAAGGTGCGTCGGTGTCTCCGTTGGCTACACTGAATTCCGCAGACATCGTGAGTATAACCGTACTGAAGGATGCCACGGCGACTTCCATTTATGGAGCCAGGGCGGCAAACGGTGTGATTGTCATCACTACGAAGCAAGGTGTGCGCGGTAAATTGAAAGTCAATCTGACGGCTAAGTTCGGTTTGGAAATGATGCCCAATTATACAAGCCGCTACCGCCTGCTGAACCAGGAGCAATATGAAAATCTGATGGTAGACGGCTTGTTGGCTGCTTATCCGGACGATTATGAGAACAAAGATGCTGCTTTAGCTGATTTGTATGACACGTTCGGTTTGAAGCCGGGTGAGGGGGCCAATACGGACTGGATGGACGAGGTTACCCGCGTTGGCAAGATCCAGGACTATAATCTAGACATTTCTTCCGGTGGCGTTTCGGAAAACGCTGCGAAGTACTTCCTTTCGTTCAACTACTTTAAGAATGAGGCTATCATTATCGGCAAGGACCTGGAACGTTTTTCCGGACGTTTCAATCTTGAACAGGAGCCGGGCAAGGTGGTGAAGTACGGTTTGAACAGTTCGTTCTCTTATTCGATCATGAACATGGGCGCGGGCGGAGGTTATTTCAGCGATCCGATTACGTTGGCCTACGGTAAGATGAATCCGCTTATTGCTGTCAGGAACAAATTGGGGGAATGGAATTTTGAAAATACTCAATATAATCCTGTGGCCCAACGTAGTAAGGACGGTGACCGTAGCGAAGCGAAGACTTACCGCGCCATTCTTTCGCCTTATGTGACTATCCGCTTTTCTCCTGCCTGGTCGTTTACGTCACGGGGAGGCTTGGATTTATATTCGATAAAAGAATTCGGCTATTGGTCTTTCCTGCAGCCACAAGGCAAGGGTTTGCGGGGTATGGGCGAACAGGGAACCACTACACGTACGCTGCTTAGCATCACAAATACCCTTAGCTGGGTCAAGGCGTTCGATGACCACCACGTGAATATGATGGTGGGGCAGGAAGCGCAGCATACCCGCGAAAATTCCTCCTATCTGGCAGGAAGCAATTATCCGGTGGAATATCTCAGCCAAATCGAGTTGGCGGCAAAGCCTACGAGTGCGTCCACTTCTTTGGATAATGTGGCTCTTGCGTCCTTCTTCTTTAACGGGCAGTATGATTATGCCAACAAATATTATTTGTCGGCAAGCGTCCGTACCGACGGATCCTCCCGTTTCGGTTCCAACAACCGCTGGGCGACTTTCTATTCCGTGGGTGCACGCTATCGCCTGACGGGAGAAAGTTTTATGCAGTTGGCAAGCAATTGGCTGGACGAACTGACGTTGCGGGTAAGCTACGGTACTTCCGGAAACCAGGATGTGGGCGGTTCGTGGTATGCGTCACGCGGGCTTTACGGATTCGGGTATAACTATAACAGCCAGCCGGGAAGCTACCGTCAACAAGCAGGCAATCCCGACCTGAAATGGGAGCAGACCGCCAAGTTCAATGTCGGTGTGGATCTCGCATTGTGGGAGCGTAGGGTGAATGTAGAGTTTGACTATTACCGTCACCTGACTAAAGATATGGTGTTCAATGTTCCTCTGTCGTTTACGAGCGGAATGTCGTCCATTCCCACCAATGTAGGGGAATTGGAGAACAAGGGTTTTGAATTTTCTGTTGGTGTCACGCCGGTGCGTACCGATAAGGTGGATTGGACATTGACTTTCGTGGGAAGCGCGAATAAGAATGAAATTAAGAAACTGAGTACCGACTTGCCGATCGAGTCGAGTATTACAATAGTGGAACCGGGACGTGACATTTATACCTGGAAGATGAAAGAATGGGCAGGGGTCGATCCTGATACGGGCAGTCCGATGTGGTGGATTGTGAACCGGGACAAAAACGGAAAGGAGATCTCTCGCGAGAAGACCACCAATTACAATAAGGCTACCAAGGAATATGTCGGTAAGGCGTCGCCAAAATTCCAGGGCAGTTTAACCTCTTCGTTGAATCTTTACGGTTTTGACTTTTCTTTCCAGTTGAATTATTCGCTTGGCAGCAAGATATTCGGTGACAACCTCCGTTATGATGAGCAGACCGGTGCGGCCGGAGTGCAGAACACGACGCGCTATGTGTATGAAAACCGTTGGCAGAAGCCCGGTGATGAGGCATTGGTGCCACGTTTCGTATTTGGTGACAAATCCGGTGCAAACTCCGCCTCTACCCGTTATCTGATGAAAGGCGATTATCTGAAAATCCGCAATATTACCCTCGGCTATACCTTGCCGAAGGATCTGGTGCAACGTATCCACCTGAACAATGTCCGTATCTATGTAAGTTCCGACAACTTGCATACGTTCGTGGCAAAGGATTTCCGCGGTTTTGATCCGTCCGGTATAGCACCCAACGGCGTTCAGTGGTGGAATTACCCTACGCCGCGCAATGTGATGTTTGGGCTGAATATTGGTTTTTAAAGTTAAACATTTAAATCGAATGTATTATGAAAAGAATATATAGTTTGATTGTGGCAGGGGGGCTGTTGGCGGCAGGTTGTGATTCGTATTTTAACGAGGACCTGTACCAGAATATCCCGCAAGAGAATGCCTATGCTACCGTTTCCGATGTGGAGAATGCCCTCAACGGAGTTTATTACGCTTTCGGCACCTACCGCTTCATGGGCCGCAATGCGGTGGCGATTGGCGATATGTCTGCCGATATGGCGGTGGCAGATGCGAAATCAGGGCATTTCGTGACTCTCAACACTTACACGTTTTCCGAAACAGAAGCGGTTTTGGGGGATGTATGGCAATACGGCTACAAGGTGATAGATCTGGCTACCCGTAGCATCAACGGGACAGAAGCGTTGCTAGCTGCCGGCGGATTGGGAGAGGCGGACGTGGCGACTCTCAATAAGGCGATGGCGCAGTGTTATGCCTTGCGTGCATTTTCGGCTTTCCAACTGGTGAATATTTTTGGGCTTCCTTACGGAACGGACAATGATGAACATGGCGGTCTGGTTATCGTGGAGGAGAAGCCGATAGAGTTGCGTGCCAAGGTGTCGCGCAGTTCCGTGAAAGCCACGTACGAGTGGATTTTGCGTGATGTTGAAAAAGCGGTGAATACGCCGAATGTGGTGGGCAGGGATGTGCAGAAATATTTTAATGGCGCAGCAGTCAAGGCATTAGAGGCAAGGGTGAACCTGTACATGGGCAAATACGGAAAAGCGAAAGAGGCTGCAGCCGAGGCGTTGAAGTTGCGGAATGCTGCTCCGGTGGAAGACGAGGCATACGTGGGCATGTGGAAGTCGACCGCTATATCGGGCGAGGATATTTTTACCATAGCCAAGAGTTCGGATGACAATCTTTCAGCAAACAGTCTGAACACGTTGTATGGAAGTTACGGTGGCGCATTGACGAAACGGGCTGTCGGTCTGTTTGCGAAAGGGGATATCCGTGCACAATTGGTCGGTGATGGAAAAAATCCGAGACGTCCTATGAAGTTTCCCGGTATTGCCGGAGCTGATGCGGTGAACAATATTCCGGTGTTCCGCGTATCGGAGATGTACCTTATCATGGCAGAAGCGGCAGCACAGTCGGGTGATGTATCCGGTGCCCGAAAGGAACTCTTGAATACGGCGAAACGCAATCCGGCAATCCGGACAGAGGATGACCTTCCCGGTACGAAGGAGGCGCTTCTTGCCTTTATCGCAGAGGAACGCCAACGGGAGTTGTTCGAGGAAGGACATCGTTGGTACGATGCCCGCCGCACAGGTGAGAAGATCGAAGTGGCAGACGGAAAATATAAGAATTTCAATGTCCGGAGTTTTGTATTTCCGATACCTGCCGGTGAGATCAATGCCGGTTTCGGTACGCAGCAGAATCCTAATTGGGTGAATGCCATGCCGAAATAACCGTTCCGGCAGGAATAACGGGCATTGTCCGGCAGACAGGCATTTTCCAACGCCTGTCTGCCGGATAACTTTTCGAGTCCTTTGTAAACTTTAATAGATTAATAAAAACATTTTCACCTACCTGCCTGATATTTTATCGATTGGTGTCTGATAAGGACGGAAGGATTGTCGGTGAAGTACGTGCCGCTATGGGGAGAAAGGGAGGAGGAGAAAAAAACAGGAAGAGTCGTATTCACTCCTCCTGTTTTTTTCATATTTATGCTTTCTATCAATAGAATTTGTATCTCTGGTCAACTATTTCGCCATTTTTCAAGATAGCTTGAATAGCCTGATAGTTCGCACGATACATATTACTTTGTTGTAAGGCTTGTTTGCCCTGAGCGACCATATCCGGTGTTACTTCTTCGGTTGTCCGGTTGTTGACCAGGATCAGGTATACCCCCTGATTTCCTGCGATCGGTTCGGAAATCTTGCCTTGTTCGGTTATGCTGGAAGCTGCGATTACTTTAGGTTCGATTCCTGCTCCCGGAATTTGGAAAGAATTGAATGAAATTTCGTTGGCTTCTTTGACTTCCAAACCGGCTTTCCGGGCAATGGAAAGTAAACTTTCACTACCGCTCTTAGCCGATGCCAGTTCTTTTTTCAACAAATCGGCTTTCTTCTTCTGTATCAGGATCCGTTTGATATTACCGGCTACCTTGTTGAGCGGAGCGATACCTTCTTCGTCGATTTCTGTCAGTACGGCGATGGTGAATTTGTTCCCGTTTTCAAAGATGGTCGAACCGTCGTTTGTTTTTAAAACTTCGTCCACCTCTTCGGCCATATAAGCCTGGCGGATCATTTCACGGGCACTCTCCATACCGGCGATTGTTTTATCGTTTTTGCCGATGGTAGCGATACGTTTGGTTAAACCGCTTTCTTCGACTTTTTTGTTAAAGTTGTCGAGATTGGATACTTCAATAGCAAAAGTACGTGCATCGTTGTAAATCTGATTAGTGGTTTTAGCAGATGGAGAAACTTCTTTTTCAACCGTTGCAATCTGGATTTTTTTCACCGGTTTAGCCATGTCCGTTACCTGCAACACATGTGCGCCATATTGTGTCAAGACTACCTTGATATCGTTTTTCTTGGCGAAGAAGGCAGAATCGCTGAAAGGCTGTACCATCGTTCTCGACGTAAACCAACCCAGATCGCCTCCGTTGACTGCTGAATTTTGGTCTACGGAATTGGTTTTAGCCAATTCTTCGAAATCAGCTCCTTTTCTTAACAGACCGGCTAAGCTGTCTGCTATATTTTTTGCTTGTGCATAATCCTGATTTTGAGGAGCGATCAGAATGTGGCGGGCTCTTACAGAATCGGGCAACATTTTGACAGAAGCTACTCTGGAGATTTTATAAGCGTTATTTTCCAGATAAGGACCGAATACGGCTTTCTCATTATTAAATAGGAATTGAGCCATACTGTCGTTTGCTATTTCATCTTGTTTGAAATAGTTTCGGTCGGCTTTTTTATCGGAAGAGAGGTTTACAAACTCCAGTGGGTCTGCACTTTCTTCAAATTCTTTTACCAGGTCGTTCACCGCCCCTTCAGTTTCGGAGAAATCTTCTCCGGAAGGTTCGATATCGAAATTGACGTAAACAATTTTCCGCGATTCCGGTTGTTCGAAGCTCTTCTGATGTTTGTTGTAATATTCTTTGATCTCCCCGTTGCTTACGTTGATCGTAGAATCTTCAATTGTAGAATAGTTTTTGACGATATAACTGATGTCGGCTTTATCAGCACTGTTGGCTGCTGCTTCTTGTGCCTGGGCATCCGTAATATACAGCGCTTTGGCGACAATTGCATTGTATTTCGCCATTTTCCGGCTGTCGGAAACTTCTTTTTCCATGTTCAGCCAATATGCTTTCTGTGGAATATTATTGGGAGCGGAGATTACTTTTTTTACATAATCTCTGGCACCGGCATAATCGATTTCGCCCGTATTCGGATTTGTAAAAAGCTGGCGTAATGCCGGGCTCATATTTTCGCCGAGTAATGCATCGTACAATTCATCACCACTGACATCGATACCGATTTCATCATATTCTCTTTGCATCAATTGTTCCATGATCATTTGCTGCCAGGTGTTTTCCCGCAACATGGTCTGCTGTTCTTCATTCAGTGAAGATACATTGTTCATCGCTTTGATCATTTCTTCATTTTTACTGACGCGGTTTTGGAAATCTATGATAGATACTCCCTCTCCTGCGATCTCGCCAATCTGATTCCGTTGGCTATTGAAAATTCTTGAACCTGAATTTAATGCATCTCCTACAATGAATGCTATCAAGGCCAGACCGATCACAATACTAACAAGTAGTCCGCCGCGATTTCTGATTGTTTGTAATGTTGCCATTTATATTAAAAATTTAATGTTTTTTACGGTTTACATTATTTTTAGAGGCTACGAAGATAGATAAAAGTGCATTGTTGTGCAAATTTTCGGGCTCGCTTTTCCTCACTTTATTTCAGGTTTATTTCCTGACACACATCCTTTTAATAAAGGAAATGGTTTAATTTTTCTTTTTCGTGGTCGTTTGGGCTTTTCGGACAGGCGTTTTTTTGCTGCTTCCGCCTGTCTTTTTCTTGCTACTTTCTTTCTCGATCAATTCCATACATTTCTCTAATGTAAGCTCGTCTGCTTTACATGTTTTAGGGATTTTATAGTTCGCTTTGTTGTAAGAAATGTAAGGTCCGAAGCGGCCGTTCAGGATTTGCACTCCATTATCGAAAGCTTTTATCAGTTTATTCCGGTCACTTTCTCTTTTTTCTTCAATGCGTTGAATGGCTGTCTCGAGAGTGATGGTCCCCGGATCGTCTTCTCCTTTTTTCAAAGATACGAACACATTGTTGTGTTTGATATAAGGTCCGAACCGGCCGATCCCGATACTGACGTCTTTATCTTCGTACTGGCCGATTTTACGTGGAAATTTGAATAAACCCAAGGCCTCTTCCAGGGTGATGGTTTCCATGAGCTGTCCTTTTAAAAGGCCTGCATAACGTACATGCTCTCCTTCCCCGATTTGTGCCATCGGACCGAACCGGCCGATTCGTACACTCACTGTCTCGCCGCTTACCGGATCCGTACCTAGAATTCTTTGCCCGCTATTCCGTTCCGAATTTTTGAGGGTAGATTCGACAGTTTCATGGAAAGGATGATAGAATTCTCCGATCATCTTTTGCCATTCGACAGACCCTTCGGCAATATCGTCGAGGGCTTCTTCTGCTTCAGCGGTGAAGTTATAGTCCATGATATTGGTGAAATGCTCCGATAGAAAATCAGTAACTACCATACCCATATCGGAAGGGAAAAGTTTTTTCTTTTCTGCGCCGAATATCTTTTTGTTGGGTTTGATTTTAATATCGTTGCCCTTCAGTTCGATCTGTTCGATATTACGCTCGACGCCTTCCCGGGATTCTTTGATGATGTAGCCCCGGTTTTGTATAGTTGTGATCGTCGGAGCATAGGTAGAAGGACGTCCGATACCCAAAGCTTCCATTTTCTTTACCAGACTGGCTTCGGTGTATCTCGGCGGATGAAGGGTGTATTGTTCTATAGCTGTAATGAGCTGACGTTGTAACTGGTCTCCCGGAGCTAAAGCAGGTAATAGACCGGCCTGTTCATCATCGGTTTCTTCGTCATGTGATTCCATGTATACTTTCAGAAAACCGTCGAAAATAATCACTTCACCGGTTGCCGTAAAAGGGATGGAATGGTTGGATAAACCGATGATCATATTGGTCCTTTCCAGTTGGGCGTCCGCCATTTGCGAAGCCAGAGTCCTTTTATAAATCAGTTCATATAATTGTTGCTCGTTCCGGTCGCCTTCTATGGCTGTTTTGTTCATATAGGTAGGCCGGATAGCTTCGTGGGCTTCTTGTGCTCCTTTGGTCTTGGTCGCGAAATTCCGTGGTTTGGAATATTTTTCTCCCAATGTTTCGCAAATGACAGCTTTGGCTGTCCGGATGGCCAGATCGGAGAGATTGACCGAGTCGGTACGCATATAGGTAATAAGCCCGTGTTCATAAAGCTTTTGTGCTACCGACATGGTCTGGGATACCGAAAAACCCAGTTTTCTGGAAGCTTCCTGTTGTAATGTGGAAGTGGTGAACGGGGGAGCAGGCTTGCGGGTCGTCGGCTTGGTCTCTACACTATCCACATGGAAAATAGCTGTTTTACAGGCTTCCAGATAAGTAAGTGTCGTTTCTTTATCGGTAAAACGGGTCTGTACTTCGGCTTTTAATTGAGCATGTTGCTGGGTTTCGAAAGTTCCGCAAACCCGGTAATATTGTTGTTCTTTGAAAGCATTGATTTCGCGTTCGCGTTCAACGATCAGTTTTACGGCAACGGATTGCACCCGGCCGGCAGAAAGTGAAGGCTTTACCTTTTTCCATAACACCGGCGACATTTCGAATCCGACCAAACGGTCCAATACCCGCCGGGCCTGTTGGGCATCCACCAGATTTTTGTCAATGTTTCTTGGGTTTTGAATCGCATGGAGAATGGCATCTTTGGTAATCTCATGAAATACTATTCGCTTGGTGTTCTCCGGTTTTAATTTCAACACCTCGAATAAATGCCATGCAATGGCTTCTCCTTCACGGTCCTCATCGGAAGCCAGCCATACGGTCTTCGCTTCCTTGGCCAGTGTTTTCAGCTCTTTGACGATTGTTTTCTTGTCGGAAGATATTTCATATTTAGGCTGAAAATTATGTTCGATGTCTACTCCTAAATCTTTTTTTTCCAAATCGCGGATGTGTCCGAAACTCGACTTCACGGTATAACCATTCCCTAAAAATTTCTCGATGGTCTTGGCTTTTGCCGGAGACTCCACTATCACTAAATTCTCAATCATATACTTTCAAAATAGCAGGTACATTACATACCGAAATTAACCTTTGGAAATCGGCTACAAACCTACGAAAAAAAATTAAAATCACAGCATCTTTCATTTTATCGTAATAGAATATATTTAGGCGTGTTATTAACGGCTGCCGGAACAGCCGATAGGGACGAAGTCCAAAAAATATTTTGATATTTAGTTAGTTAAATTATTTTATTAACCATATTTTTGTCACAAAAAAAATTAAATGAGTATAAAATTGTTTTTGATTTGTGTGTGGAGCGTGGGAGTTTTCTCTGTTCGGGCAGCCGTTCCGGTGGAGGGTATTATTTATTTCAAGGAGGGAAAAAGTGTCGGATTTTCGGGTGATCATCGTGTGTGTATTCCCAAAAAAGGCAAAGATGTTAAAGCATTCCGGGGCATTTTCACCAGGGACAAACAGAAAGAGGTTTATCCGGCGGAGGAAATCGATTCAATTGTCTGTTGGCATCCCCGGACACCGGAATTCCGGCGGAAATTCATACTGGCAGAGGGTATCGGTTGGTGTTGGCAGTATTTTGCTACGCCGCATATCGAGGCTTACGTTTACTCCGGACGGGGTTATGGTATCGCTTCTAACGGAGGAATCCAGGTTTGGCAACGGAGAGGGGTCTTCAGTCGTTCGCGGGTGATTTATTATCTGCGGAAATCGGGTGACACCCTCTATTATTCTCCTGGAAAAATGAAGCCGCGGACGGGAAACGCTTTTCGGGAACGGCTTTGCCGTTACGTGGCTGACGATGCGGAATTGTGCAGACGCATCCGTAGTTTGGATACGTGGCGTGATAAAACCGTGTTGATGTTACAGGAATATCATATCGGACATTAACCTTTAAACATACAATTATGAAAAATCTTTTTTTAGTAGTACTGGCCTTGTGTGTGTACATACCGCAGGCGAATGCGCAGAAAGTAAAAGACCAGGAGTTTCGCCGTGTGGTGGTGACCTTGACATCCGGTGAAAAAGTGGAAGGATATGTGAAGAGGGGCTGGTATGCCGAAGCCTCCGCTTTCAAAAAGAGCAATTATTCCTTCAAAATGACTGCGACACCGGATGATAAGGAAGTATTGAAATATACGGCGGATGAAGTCGTATGTATCGATTATACGGAAAAGACAGAGAATAATCCTGACGGTATCCGCTGGGAATCGCGTGAGTTGGCGTCACCTTCCATTGCCGATCGTTACCGTACGATACGCCGCCTTGTATGTCTGGAAAATACGGGAGAGCACGCTTCTGTGTACTGGTGGAAAGACTGGGATGTCACAACCAATCAGCAGGGAATGAAACGACGCTTAGTTACCTATCATGGAATTCGTTTCCACGATGAAGGCAAGGAGGGAGAAATTGTCTATATTCCAATGTTGGTGAATAGTGTCCTGCTGAAAGACAAGAAACCCGGTTTGAAGGAATTCAGTAAAAACTGGTTTAAGGGCAAAGAGGGTAAAGCACGTAAAAAAGAGGCCGATGCGGACGGTGACGGCACGTGGATGCTGGATATGTATGAGGCTTATTTGGCGCAGCAGGCTAAGTGAGGGATAGCTATCAATAGAATTTTTATAATCTTACACACTTTTTACTAATATAGTACCATTATTTTTGTTGCTGGAGGACTGCCAGAGAAAAAGCCTTACGACGGATGATGGCGTATGCCGTACAGACAGAGATGCCGGTAATCACCCAGGAAATAGGATAGACAGCCAGTAAGGTTTCATAACTTTTCGACAGGGGGACAACTGTGAAAATCCATACCAAGCGCAACAGGCAGGTGCCGAATATGGTCAGTACGGTTGGGGTCATGGAATAACCTATGCCTCGCAGGGCGGCACCGCTGATTTCATAACTGCTTGCTATGAATTGGAAAAGTAACACATATTCCATGCGGATGGCGGCATACCGGATGATTTCGGGTTCAGTGGTAAAAAAACGGATGAAAAATTCTTTTTGCCATACAATCAGGAGATTTAATGCGGCACATCCCAAAAGTCCGGGCAACATGCTTTGCCGGAAGATTGTTTTGCAACGTTCAATTTGCCCGGCTCCGTAATTTTGACTGGTGAAAGCTACGGTTGCTTGGGCAAAAGCACTCACTACGAAGTAACAGTAATATTCGTAATTGAGGGCTGCTGAAGAGCCTGCTACGGCTGCCGAACCGAACGAGTTTATGGTGGCCAGTACAAAGACGTTGGAAATGGAAAATACCATTCCCTGTATGCCGGCAGGAACTCCGATTTGTAATATTTTCTTCAATTCCGCCTTGGATATGGACAATTGCTTCAGTTCCAAGCGGAATACGCCCTTTTCATGGGTCAGGAAAAAAACGATGATACCGGCATTGACGATGTTGGAAATCACGGTCGCGACGGCGACACCTGCCACACTCATTTCGAATTCGATGACCAAAAGGAGATTCAGTCCCACATTAATGGCTCCGGCCACCACCAAACTGTAAAACGGCCGTTTGGTATCGCCGAGGCTCCGGAGAATCGCCGCCCCGAAATTGTATATCATCATGAAAGGCATTCCCAAGGAATAGATGCGAAGATAAAGTACGGCAAGGTCGATGACGTCTTCCGGTGTGTCTAACGCTTCCAAAATGGGTTTGGCTATCAGCAGACCGGTAATGAGCAGGAAAATGCCGCTTGTTACGGCAATGATAGCCGTTGTGGAGATAGCATTTTTAATGCCTTTCTCATCTTGCCGTCCGATATAATGGGCGATGACTACATTAGCGCCTATCGATATGCCGATAAAAAGATTGATAATCAAACTGATGACCAATCCATTGCTACCGACGGCCGCCAAAGCCTGACTGCTGGCAAATTGTCCGACAACAGCAACATCTACTGAATTGAACGATTGTTGCAGGATACCGCTGGCGATCAGAGGCAAGGCAAATAGCAGTAATTTGCGGAAGATTCCGCCGTGAAGCATATCTATACGGACAGTACTATTCGTTTTTTCTTGTCCCATAGCGGTGTCATTTTTCGATTTTTGCTATTCTGTTTTCTGGCAAAACATTATAAAGTTCGCCGGCATGACAGTACGGCAAGTCAAAGATTCAGTGTGCTTTGAAAAATGATTTAAAATAAATTATTTTTTCGTAGCGAAAAATTTCCGGTAAAAAAGGATTAACATCAACACACCGATCGTGATATATGAATCGGCCAGGTTGAATACCGGACGGAAGAAAAGAAAATCTTCACCGCCCCAAACGGGTACCCAACCGGGGATCGTACCTTCTATTAAAGGAAAATATAACATATCGACAACCCGTCCGTGCAGGAAAGAAGAGTAACCACCGCCTTCAGGGAATAGGCTGGCAATCTGATAGTGACTGTCGTTAAAGATCATACCGTAGAAAAGACTGTCAAAAATATTTCCGATAGCCCCGCAAAAAATCAAGGCAAAAGAAAACAGTACGCCTAAAGGGGCTTTTTCACGGATAAGTTTTAAGATATACCAACCGATACCGGCAACAGCCACAAGGCGGAATAAACTCAACACAGCCTTTCCGAATTTCCCATCTCCCAGTTCCATTCCGAAAGCCATCCCGTTATTTTCAATAAAAAGAATTTTGAACCAGTTTCCGAAGACACTGAATTCTTCCCCAATCATCATATGGGTTTTGATCCAGATTTTTACAGCTTGATCCAGAACAAGTAAGACTATAATGAAAATCACCAGTTTATTCCGCACACTCATAATGAAAACCAGGAGTTTAGAATTAAGAACTAAGAGTTTAAAATTGCAAATCCGAAACGGTAAATAAAAGAGAAAAAATAATCAGATTCTTTTCAAAGACTGACTGGAACAAAGCTGATTGGCATAACCGGAACACCCTGATTCATATTTATTGATCAGAACCGGAAGTCGTTTGCCAATCAGAGTGTTCGAAGGGCCCGCTGATCAGACCTGAAAATCCGCTGACCGGACTGGATCAGTTCTCTTTCCCTTCTTTGGCCTCGATGCTTAACGTGGCATGAGGAACAGCACGTAATCTTTCTTTCGAAATCAGCTTACCTGTTACCCGGCAAATACCATACGTTTTATTTTCGATCCGAATTAAGGCTGCTTCCAAATGGGCGATAAACTTAGCCTGTCTCTGAGCTAAACGGCCGGCCTCTTCTTTAGAAAGAACAGAGGCTCCTTCTTCCAGTACCTTGAATGTAGGACAAGTGTCCGCAATGTCGTTCCCGTCACTTCCCGAGATGACACCTTTCAGCAAGTCATAATCTTTTCTTGCTTTATCGAGTTTCTCCAGAATTAATTCCTTAAATTCCTGCAACTCTTCATCCGAATATCTCGTCTTCTCTGCCATAGCTTATAAGTTTTTGTCTAAATTAATAAAAAACATCAACATTTGAAAATTTTACAGATGTTTCTTCATACGAAATACCGGCGGGATTGTTCGCCGGTTTCGTCATTCAGTTTATTCTTTCAATTTTGATAAAGGTGTGAATGTCGTCGATCTCGATATCCTTGGCTTTATCATCCTTCTCGTCCGTTAGTTCGATATGTCCGGCTAATACCTGACTGGCAATGTATTGCGAGAAATTTTCGACAGCTTCGTTTATCTCTTTGTGCCGGCCGATAGCTAACGTGATTTTATCCGTAACATCAAAATTACTTTCTTTCCGAAGATTCTGAATCCGGTTGATCAATTCCCGGGCAATTCCTTCTTCTTTCAATTCTTTGGTTACATTGATATCTAAAGCTACCGTCAGGCGTCCTTCGTTGGCGACTAACCAACCCGGGATATCTTCCGACAATATTTCGACATCTTCCAGGCTCAAATCGATCGATTCGGTACCGATATTCAGTTGATAGCGGCCATTTTTCTCGAACTCGAAAATATCACTTTGTTCCATTGCGGCGATCAAAGTGGAAATTTGCTTCATATATTTACCGTATTTCGGTCCCAAAGTCTTGAAATTCGGTTTGATTTTCTTGACTAAAACACCTGTCGTATCGGTGATATATTCGATTTCCTTGACATTGACTTCCGAGAGGATAATATTTTTCACAGCGTCCAGTTGCCGGATCATATGATCGTTCAGAATCGGTATGATGAGTTTGCTTAGCGGTTGGCGCACGCGAAGTTGAACTTTTCTCCTCAAGCCCAGTACCATAGAAGAGATTTGTTGGGCAAGTTCCATCCTCTCTTCGAGTTCATTATCGATCAATTTTTCGTCGGCTTTCGGGAAATCGGCTAAATGTACGCTTCCGCTATGCCGTCCGGTCACTTTATTCAGGTCACCGAATAGTTTTTCCATATAGAACGGAGCGATCGGAGCCGAAAGAATAGCGATCGTTTCCAGACAAGTATATAACGTCTGATAAGCGGAAATCTTATCCTGGGAGTATTCACCTCCCCAATATCTTTTCCGGGATAAACGTACATACCAGTTGGACAGATTTTCGATAACGAAATCCTGAATAGCCCGGCCTGCCCTGGTCGGTTCGTATTTTTCGTAAGCTTCGGTCACTTCCTTGATCAGAGAATTCAGTAAAGACAGAATCCAACGATCGATCTCGGGACGTTCTTCAATAGCGACTTCTGCCTCTGCATAGCGGAAATGGTCTACATTGGCATACAAAGCGAAGAAACCGTAGGTATTGTAGAGGGTTCCGAAAAATTTACGTTTCACCTCGTCGATACCTGCCATGTCGAACTTCAGGTTATCCCAGGGCTGCGAGTTAGTAATCATATACCAACGCAATGGGTCCGATCCATAAGTGGCTATCGTAGAAAAAGGATCTACTGCATTCCCGAGCCGTTTGGACATTTTATTGCCCTTGGCATCTAATACCAGCCCGTTGGAAATGATGTTCTTGAAGGCAACCGAGTCGAAAGCCATTGTCGCGATAGCATGCAGGGTGAAAAACCAGCCCCGGGTCTGATCGACACCTTCGGCGATAAAGTCTGCCGGAAAGCGCAGTTTCTGATCGATATCTTCGCGATGTTCGAATGGATAATGAAGCTGAGCATAGGGCATAGCGCCTGAGTCGAACCACACGTCGATCAGATCTTTTTCCCGGTACATTTTTTGTCCGCTGTCTGACACCAAAATGATGTCGTCGACATAAGGACGATGCAAATCTATTTTATCGTAATTCTCTTTAGAATAATCACCGGCAATAAATCCCTGATAAGGATTTTCCTGCATAAAGCCGGCCTGGATCGATTTTTCGATCTCTTCGACTAGTTCTGCTACCGAACCGATACATTTTTTTTCTGTGCCGTCTTCACTTACCCAGATGGGGAGCGGAGTGCCCCAGTAACGTGAACGCGAAAGGTTCCAGTCAACCAGATTTTCCAGCCACTTCCCAAACCGTCCTTCGCCCGTACTGGCCGGTTTCCAGTTGATAGTCTTGTTGAGCTCGATCATCCGTTCACGTACAGCGGTAGTTTTGATAAACCACGAATCCAAAGGATAGTACAATACCGGTTTATCGGTACGCCAGCAATGCGGATAATTGTGTTCGTGTTTCTCGACCTTGAATGCTTTATTTTCTTTTTTCAGCATGACGGACAGGTCGATGTCGAGGGTGGCATCTTCTTCAGTCAGTTGAGGGTCATAAGCGTTTTTGACAAACCGGCCGGCATATTCACTGTAAAGTTCGGTATTGACATGGCTCTTTACAAATTCGGGATCGATTTCTTCCAAAACGAAAAGACGTCCGCGTTTATCGACCATCGGTTGTTTATTACCGTCTTTGTCGACCAATAACATCGGAGCGATTCCGGCTTGTTTGGCAACCCGGTCGTCGTCGGCACCGAAAGTCGGAGCGATATGTACGATGCCGGTTCCGTCTTCTGTACTCACATAATCCCCGAGGATTACCCGGAACGCATCTCCTTCGGGACGCATCCAGGGCATCAGCTGTTCATAACGGATACCTTCGAGTTCCGGACCTTTGAATTCCCCGACTTTCCGATAGGGAATCAATTTGTCTCCTGCCTGATAATCTTCCAGGGCCAAACTTTCGGCTTTGGGATTGAAATAGGCACTGAACCGGTCTTTGGCCAAAATGACGGTCACCGGAAGATAGGTATAAGGATTATAAGTCTTTACGACATAATAAGTGATATTGGGTCCTACAGCCAGGGCGGTATTGGAAGGCAAAGTCCAGGGTGTAGTTGTCCACGCCAGAATATATACCGGTTCGCTGTCAGCAAACAGCTTTTCGGATTTTTCGTCCCGGATTACCTTGAATTGGGCGACACAAGTCGTATCCTTTACATCCCGGTAACATCCCGGTTGGTTCAGTTCGTGTGTACTCAGACCGGTACCCGCAGCCGGAGAATAAGGCTGTATGGTATAACCTTTATAAAGAAATCCTTTTTCATACAATTTCTTCAATAGATACCATAACGTTTCGATATATCGGTTGTCATAAGTGATATAGGGATTTTTCATGTCTACCCAATATCCCATTTGCTTTGTCAGATCTTCCCATTCTTTAGTGAATTTCATGACATCTGCACGACATTCTTTGTTATATTCCACGACGCTGATCGTTTTACCGATAGCCTCTTTGGTGATTCCTAATTTTTTTTCTACACCGAGTTCTACAGGGAGACCATGCGTATCCCAGCCTGCTTTACGTTCTACTAAAAATCCTTGCAGAGTTTTATAACGGCAAATGACATCCTTAATGGTTCTGGCCATCACATGATGGATTCCGGGCATGCCGTTCGCTGAAGGAGGACCTTCATAGAAAACGAATGAAGGGTGACCTTCCCGTGTCTTCAAACTCATTTCGAAAGTCTTGTTTTCTTCCCAGGTTTTTAATATCTCTTTGTTTACCTCAGAAAGATCCAGGCCTTTGTATTCAGGAAATTTCTCGTTCATTATAGGTGATTTTTATATTTGCAATAGTAAATGACACACCTTGTTGTGCACTTTTATAAAAACAAAGTGCAAATATATCATTTTTGAATGGAAATTGATACAGTTCTCTTTTATAATCAGATAAAATTATTGTGCATTTGTCTCAGGCTTAGTCCAGTCGGGATGAAATTCGAAAATGAGGGTCGGGGGTTCCTGTTGGGCTCCCCGGCTTTCAAACTTACCGACGAATTTGAATTTTTCCGGATAATGTGTCGAGATCAGCGGATACAACGTATAGTAGGCATGCCGAAACCAATGGTCGATGATGACATGGGTGGCTTTTTGACCGATCAGCTGTTGCAGGATATCTTCCGGTTTTCCGTATTGGGAAAAACTACCGCATTTTTTCCCTCCCGAGTACATAAAGAATATTTCCGGTTTCCGGCAAATCACCCGTGCGCTATCGGGAAGATTTTTCCCGCACCATTGCATGGCAGCCGTAAATTCTGCAAAAGCATTTCCGGCAATTTCAGGACTCCAGGTTTTGTATTTCGCCAGCTGCTTTTTTTCGACCAAAGCCTGGGAATAGGCAGGAAACATGAAAATCAGGGCAAAGATAATCATGCAGGCAGCCGGTAAGAATACCGGAATATTTTTTCTCCGGCGTTTACCCGGATAAAGAATCACCGCATTTATACCGTAGAAAAACAGGAAGATGAAAAAAGGAATAGCGGCGATGAAATAGCGAAGACCGCCGTATTGTTCCGGCCACACGAGCAGGACTGCCATGGTTGCACCCAAATAGAGAAACAGGAGCAATCCGCCTTTGGGCAATTTGATGAGACCGAAAATGATCAGAAATGCGATCAGCATCCCCCGGAAAATTTCTCCCCCGGAAGATTTGGCATTCAGATTATAGGGGGTATTCAAAATGGCGTTGGGCAGCCATTTGTTCAGATAGGATCCGAAATTATCGGTAATCCGGTTTTTCCAGTCGTCCCAATTGGCCATCGTTTGTCCATTCGGTTTTTTCATAAAGTCACTGATGTAATCGTTGCTTGTTTTGCCGACGTTTTTGTTCCGTATGTCCCAGGCCGTTTTCGTACCCCAGAACGAACCGGCGAGTAATACGAACAATAATCCGTATCTCAGTAGCTGTTGGAAAGAAGTTTTCCGGGACGGGGATTCTTCCAGGGCTTTTCTATTTTTGTACAGGGCATAACACGGTTTGAGAAAGAGTATACCGCTATAAATGATAATTGCCAGAATGAGCGAAGTGCCCATAGTCCGGACAAAATAGATATAGTTGACCAGGAACAGAAGAAGAACGAGTAAGATCGTATCCCGTACCCCTTTTTTGGTAAAAAGTTGTTCCGGTTTTATGCTTAGCATCAGGAAGATTGCTGCCACGCTACAAAACAGGAAAAGCATTTCACTCATCATGATCGTGGCATACCGCAATATCTCTGCATGAATAGAACAAAATACACAAGTCAGGAAAGCAACGATGATACTTCCCGATATTTTTTTTCCAAAAAGAAAAGCAGCAAGATAGCGGCATAGAGCAAGATTCCGTTTGCTATCTTTACGGCATTGATATTATCCGGAAAGAATTTCATCACTCCGGCGACAAAAACCGGATATCCCGGTGGGAAATGAGTATGTGGAGTTTCGGAAAAAGAAATGGTATTGGTAAATCCTTTGCCTTCTGCCAGCGCTTTTCCCAAAGCATAATAATGGATATTATCTCCGTTCATATCCAGTTTTACATCGTAAATCTTAGTGTAGGTACTCACAAAACAGATCGTAACGATGAGTAATAAGACATATAAAAAGGAACGGCTCTCTAGTAACGTCTGAATTGAATAATTTGTTTTTTTCTCCATCCTGTTAGTTTTTAAAACGATATTTTAACAAAGTCCAGATGGCTTCCAGGCCATCTTTCCAATTTATTTTTTTCCCTTCGGCGATGCTACGCGGGTAGTAATTGATCGGTATTTCGTGGATTTTGATTCCTTTCTTACAAACTTTTGCCGTTACTTCCGGACAAAATTCAAAGCCCTGGCATTTTAATGGAATGGATTTTAAAAATTGTGCATCGAAGAATTTATAACAGGTCGGTTCGTCTGTCAGATGTTGGCCGTATAAGAGATTCGTGACAAAAGTGACTAATCTCCCGCCTAAATAAAAACGCAGGTAAGAATGTTTGTTCGAAGGTTTCAGGAAACGGGAACCATAGACTACTTTGGCATTGTTTTCGATCACCCACTGTAATAAAGGATTATAATCTTCGGGGTCATATTCCAGGTCTGCATCCTGAATGATAATCCAATCTCCTGTCGCTAATGCTATGCCTGTTCTCAACGCTGCTCCTTTCCCCTGATTGAAAGGCTGGAGGTGATAATGTATATCCAGATCGGGGTGGGCCTGCATGAATTGCCGGCATTTTTCAGCTGTACTGTTTTTTGAACCGTCGTCGATAATGAGGATCTCTTTTTCTGTTTCTCCAATCAATCGGGTCTGGTGTATTTTTCCGAGAATTTGGGAAATCGAACGTTCCTCATTATAAGCAGGTATGATGATAGATAGTTTTTTCATTGGCAGGATCGTTTTAATTGTCGGCTACGACAAAACGGGCTGTTAAACGGCTGCGTTGTTCTACCAACACATTTTTATGGCTGGTCAGCTGTTGGATGATGTCTTCATTGTAATGGCGAATCGTCAGCAAGCGCACATTTTTGTTGTAGAGTACTTCGTATTCGTCATGGAGTTCATCGATGAAACTTTCAAAAATCGCTTCATTATAGTCGATGCAAAAAGAGAATGTGATTGCTGAATTTTGCATCAGGTTAAGGCGGAGTCTGTATTTGGCTAACGTAGCGAAAATACGGCTCAGTTTTTCTTCTGCTATAAAAGAAAAATCCCGGGGGGAAAGAGTCAGTAATAACTGATCTCCTTTATTGATATAAATCGGAGGTAATTTCAATTTCTCGTCCAATTCCCGGATCACCGAACCATGACTTTCCGGGTAAAGGAAAGATCTTACGAATAACGGAATCCCTTTATTTTGCAACGGTTTGATGGTTTTCGGATGAATTACTTTCGCTCCGCAGTTCGATAGTTCGATCGCTTCTTTATAGGATAGCTTACTGATAATTTCTGTATTTTCATATATTTTGGGATCGGCATTCATAATACCGGGCACGTCTTTCCAAATGGTAACATCTTCGGCATCCAGCAAATTGGCCAAAAGGGCTGCGGTATAGTCCGAACCTTCACGCCCCAGGGTGGTCGTTTGATTGGTCGTCGTTCCGGCAATGAATCCCTGCGTGATATACATAAATGTATCCTGAAAATTGAATGTCTTCCGGCACAACTGAGCCGATAATTCGATATCTACACAAGCATTCCGGTAGTTTTGGTCGGTAATCAGACATTTACGGATATCGGTAAACTTGGCTTTTCGTCCTTGTTTCTCGAGATAGGCGGCAATGATTGTTGTCGAGAGCAATTCACCGAAACAGATGATCCGGTCGTATTCATAATCGTAACAGAGGGAAGGATCACTTTTTAGGATAGTGTCCAATTCCTGATACAGGGCTTCTACCCGGGCATTTACTTCACTGTCGGCAGAACCGAAAAGATCCCGGATAATCTGCTGATGGAAATCTTGAATGCGCTGAAAAACCTCTGCAATATTACCGGTTTTCCCGAAATAAGAATTACACAAAACTTCCAGGGCATCGGTCATTTTTCCCATCGCCGATACGACAATGATTAAATTTTCCCGCTGGGTATTGATGATTTTAAATAAATTTTTTACACCTTCGGCATCTTTAACGGAAGCGCCACCAAACTTATATACGTTCATTGCGTTTAAATTTAAACACGATAATTAATTCATGGCGCTAATTTAGATATTAAAATTGAATAATAATGTGGAATCAATTCGGATTGAATGAAAACTTATTTGATTTTCAAAAAATCTGTGATTCTGAGGGAATACTAATTTCATGAAAACGTTTGTGTATTACGATTTATCATTTTATATTTGCATCTAATAACAAATAGAATCAGAATCAATGAATAAAGTTACAACCTTAAATCAGTTTATTATCGAACAGCAGGCAGGAGTACCTCAGGCAACAGGGGGTTTTTCTTGTTTGTTACATCACGTAGGTATTGCAGCCAAAAAAGTCAACCGGGAGGTGAATAAGGCTGGTTTAGTGGATATTCTGGGGCGTGCCGGCTCCGAGAATGTACAAGGTGAAGACCAGCAAAAACTGGACATTTATGCCAATGAGACTTTTTTGTCGGAACTGAAAGCCAGTGGTGAATGTTGCGGTGTTGCTTCAGAAGAAAATCAGGATATCATTGTTTTTGACGATGGATTGAGCCGTGATGCGAAATATATCTTTTGTATGGATCCGCTGGATGGCTCTTCGAATATCGACGTGAATGTCTCTATCGGTACTATTTTTTCTGTTTACCGCCGCAAATCTCCGCTGGGCGAAGTTGCGAATATCGATGACTTTTTACAGCAAGGTTGTGACCAGGTTGCTGCCGGTTACGTTATTTATGGCTCTTCTACGATGTTGGTATATACGGCCGGCAACGGAGTGAACGGTTTTACGCTGGACCCTTCTATCGGGGAGTTCTGTCTTTCACATCCGAATATTAAAACACCGGAAAATGGTTTTATTTATTCTATAAACGAAGGAAATTATGAGAAATTTCCGGTGGGAGTGAAAAAATATATAAAGTATTGCCAGGAAACCGATAAGAAAACCAAGCGTCCTTATACTTCGCGTTATATCGGTTCTCTGGTGGCCGATTTCCACCGGAATTTATTGAAGGGAGGTATTTTTATTTATCCCGAAACCAATAGCCATCCGACAGGAAAACTGCGTCTGTTGTACGAATGTAATCCGATTGCGTTTATTGCCGAGCAAGCCGGAGGATTGGCTACGGATGGCGGAAACCGGATATTGGACATGACCCCTGAAAATATCCACCAACGGATACCTTTTTATACCGGCTCAAAAAATATGGTCACTAAAGTAGGGGAATTTTTGAAGTTTTTCAATAATATATAATTGATAAAATTGAATAGTGAATTTTATAGTAAAATTCGGAAGATATGATTAATAAACAATTGCTAAATCCTTCCAGCATTGTGGTGGTTGGAGGATCGGACGATATTCAGAAACCGGGTGGTAAGGTATTGAAGAATTTGATCGATGGACATTTTAAAGGGAGTTTATATGTGGTGAATCCGAAAATGGATGAAGTACAAGGTATCAAATCCTACCGGGACGTGAAAGATTTGCCGGAAGTGGATTGCGCTATCCTGGCCATCGCTGCCAAATTCTGTCCGTCGACGGTAGAGATGCTGGCGAAACAAAAAAATACCCGGGCATTTATCATTCTGTCTGCCGGATTTAGTGAAGAGAATGCAGAAGGGAAAGCATTGGAAAAACAAATTGTAGAAACGATCGATTCTGTCGGGGGAGCTTTGATCGGCCCGAATTGTATCGGCGTATTGACAACGAACTACAATGGGGTATTCACGACCCCTATACCGAAATTGGATCCGAAAGGAGTAGATTTCGTATCGGGCTCGGGAGCAACGGCACTTTTCATTATGGATGCCGGTATGCAGAAAGGTGTAAAATTTTCGAGTGTATTTTCAGTCGGTAATTCTGCCCAGTTAGGCGTGGAAGAGGTCCTGGAATATTGGGACGAATCTTTCGATCCCGAGACAAGTTCACGGATTAAATTGATGTATGTAGAGAGTATCGATAAACCGGAAAAATTATTGAAGCATGCTTCCTCACTGATCCGGAAAGGTTGTCGTATCGCTGCGATCAAATCAGGCGGTTCCGCTGCCGGAAGCCGTGCCGCTTCGTCGCATACCGGAGCTTTGGCCAGCTCGGATGTTGCCGTGGAAGCTTTATTCCGGAAAGCCGGTATCGTACGGTGTAACGGGCGGGATGAACTGGCCACGGTGGCAGCTATTTTTAACTATCCCGAATTGAGGGGAAAGAATATGGCTATCGTAACCCATGCCGGAGGACCGGCCGTAATGCTGACAGATGCCTTGTCGGATGGAGGAATGGAAATTCCTCATTTGGAAGGGCCGAAGGCTGAAGCATTGCTGGCACAGTTGTTTAACGGATCTTCTGTAGGTAATCCCATTGACTTTTTAGCGACGGGAACAGCTGAACAATTGGGAATTATCCTGGATGCCTGTAATCGCGATTTCGATAATATCGACGGTATTGCAGTGATCTTCGGTAGTCCCGGGCTTTTCCCCGTTTTCGATGTATATGAAGTATTGCGTGAAAAAATAGCTACTTCCCCGAAACCGATTTATCCCATATTCCCCTCTTCGATGGTGGTGAAAGAGGAAATCGACGAGTTTGTACGGAAAGGTGGCGTTTACTTCCCTTATGAAGTGAATTTTGGTAATGCTTTGTGTAAAATATACCGTACCCCTGCTCCGCAACCTGCCGAGCCCGAATTGCCGGAAGTAGACCGGAAACGGATCCGGGCAGTCGTCGATCAGGCTGAAAACGGCTATCTGTCACCTGAACAGATCCATGAATTGCTGGATGCTGCCGGTATTGCCCGGGCGAAAGAAGGTGTGGCCGATAAAGAGGAAGAAATTGTCGGTCTGGCCCGTCAGATCGGTTTCCCGTTAGTGATGAAAGTAGTAGGACCTGTCCATAAATCCGATGTCGGTGGGGTAACCCTCAACGTAAGGGACGAAGCGACGGTACGCAGCGAATTCCGTCGGATGATGCAGATCAAAGATACGCATGCCGTCATGCTGGCTCAGCAGTTGTCCGGGACCGAAGTGTTTATCGGGGCTAAACGGGAAGATAAATTCGGACATATGGTGTTGTGCGGATTAGGAGGTATCTTTATCGAGGTATTGAAAGATGTGAAAGCAGGCTTGGCTCCGATTGCCCAACCGGAGGCTTTGGATATGATCCGTAGCTTGAAATCGTATAAAATCATTCAGGGAGTACGGGGACAAGAACCGGTGAACGAACAAAAATTCGCCGAAGCCGTGTCGAGGGTGTCCATGTTAGTGAAAGTGGCTCCTGAAATTTTTGAGATGGACCTGAATCCATTACTCGGTAATAAAGAAAATGTGGTGGCGGTGGATGCCCGTATCCGGATTGAAAAATGAAAAAACAAGACTTTATTTTTATACTGGGGGTAGCGGTTTTGCTGCTACCCTTTTTTATCTGCCGGCCTGTTTACGAATGGTATCATGCTTTTAATGCGGCTCATGGCATGATCATGAGTTTCCTGAAATTTGCCGTCTTGTCGACTTTGGGAGAGATGATCGGCTTGCGGATTAGTGCCGGCGTGTATTGCCGGAAAGGATTCGGGGTTTTGCCCCGGATGTTTGTATGGGGGATATTGGGGATGGGCATTAATATGGCGATGGTTATTTTTTCGAATGGTACTCCGGCATTTTTGCAATACCTTGGCATGCAGGAGGCTCCGGCGGTTTTTCATGCACCGGGATTGTGCTGGGCTAAAGTAGGGGTGGCTTTTGCCGTGTCGGTGAGTATGAATACCATTTTCGCTCCGGTATTTATGACGCTGCATAAAATTACGGATACCCATATTCTGATGCACGGCGGTACACTCCGTGGTTTCTTCACACCACTGGATATGGGAGGGATCATGAGCAGTTTGAATTGGAAGGTGTTGTGGGGATTTGTCTTTAAGAAAACCATCCCTTTCTTCTGGTTCCCGGCTCATACCATCACTTTTCTGTTGCCCGGCAATATGCGGGTATTGTGTGCTGCCTTGTTGGGAGTGGTATTGGGAATCCTTTTAGCGGTAGCAGCCCGCAAAGGGGACACTTCCGCACCGGATAAGGGAAGGGTTGAAAGAAAGATATAAATAAAATGCGGTTTTCTGAATTGATTTATTCAGTCGGAAAACAACAATTTAAAGTTCTTTAATTTCTTTGACGGGAAGGCCGGTCAGCTCACTGATATCTTCTGCAGCAAAACCTTTTGCTTTCATATTACGGGCGATTTCCAGCTGTTTCTTTTTTTCGCCTTCTTTCCGGCCTTTTTCCATCCCCTCCTCTATTCCCTTTTCTTTGGCGAAAGCGATTGTCACTAACTGGTCGCGATAGACCTTGATACTTTCGTCGTACTTTTCGCGTTCTTCTTTTGTCAGTGATGCGATGTCGATGATTTTTTCCAGTTTTTCGAATACCGCTTTGCGGGCCTTAAACGGTAATCGGTTTAGTGTTTCCATATTCTTTAATACATAAATCCAGCGTTCAAAATCAGTTATACATTCTTCTTCTTCCTTCGTAAAAGCCGGAAGTTCGATGAAAATAAAGCGTAGCTTATCCGAAAATACCTCGTGTGTATCACGGTCGGAGAGTACGATGTCCGTATGCAGTTTGCCCGGAGAATCATCCAGACGGAAATTCATGAAGAACACACCGATCCTGAATATGCCGTTCACCTACCAACAGATCGTTCAGAAAGTCGATCAGCAGACCCTTTGTCATTTCCTATCCGAAAATGATTTTGAATCCGACATCTGTAAAAGGATTGATAAACTTCGCCATGATAGCCCCTGAAAGAATCGTTAACGGAACAAAATCTCGCATAGACCATGCTACAGTCAATGGTTCCCCGATGGGTGGAAATACAGATCTCCTGTAAGAATATGGTCGCAGTCTGTCTGAAAAATTGGAAAATATCGTAAAAGTATCTTCTTAAAATAAAAAAATCAATATCTTTGCATCCGATTTTGGTGTCACGATTCTGCTGCTACGGAAAAGTGATGAAAAGGGAATCAGGTGAGAATCCTGGACAGACCCGCTGCTGTAAGCTCTGCTAAAATCTTCAACAATACTTTAGCCACTGTTCTGGAAAGAATGGGAAGGGCGTTTGAAGATTGGAGTAAGTCAGAAGACCTGCCGAAATGATGTATGGTTGATAAACCTTCGGGGATTAAGGTTGCTCGATTCGGACTTGATTTTTTTTACAAAGGGTGTGCTTTACGGCAGGGATTATGCCGGAAAACAATTTCCAGTCAGGATTCTGCAATATGATTTCTTTTCAGGTGAATTTAGAATTATGCAAAATGTTACCGGTAAACGGGGAAGCGCCGGTGGCACATGAATGGGGTGAATTTATGCAAGTTTTTTGAGGGGAAACTTTCAATTTGTTGGGAGTGGCTTTGCTGCTGTTACAACGAATAAACTTGTATGTAATTAACAAACAATAATTTATGTCGATGTAAAACAAATTCAAGATGAAAAGGAAATTTATTTTAACTTCTCTTGCCCTTACGTTCTGTATGGGCATGTATGCAGAGCAACCTGTAACTGTAGAAACCGATTCCATGCGTCGGATAGATTTGGAGGAGGTGATGATCCATGCGACTAAAACCGGAGCTTTATTAAAAGATCTTCCGAACCGGGTAGAGGTGGTGACCAAGCGGCAGATCGAAGCTTCGGGGATCAATAATCTGACGGACCTGTTGAAAAATTTTGTTAATGTGGATGTGATTGAATATCCGGGATATAATTCTTATTTCAGTATCCGGGGATTCAAACCGACAGAAGGAAAATACACGACAGTCCTGATCGATGGAGTACCGGCCGGTACTACCAATATGGCGACACTTTCTTTAGGCGATGTAGAGCAGGTGGAAGTTCTGAAAGGCCCTTTCTCCGCCATGTATGGTTCGGATGCGATGGGTGGAGTGGTGAACATCGTCACCAAACGGAATAAGGATAAACTCACCGGAGGAATCAAAGTTGCAGCCGGAAGTTATCAAACTTCCAAAGGGGCTTTTCATGTCGGTGGACGGATCTACCGGGGGCTTTCTTTCGATGCCTCTTTCGATTATACTGCTCAGGCACGAAACTATAAGATCGGAGACCATAATCTCTTGCATATGTCGGCAACGGATAAAGCTATCCTCGGTAAAGATACTTATGGTATTAAAATGAATGGCTCTCGGCATAGCGGTATCGCCGGTAAAGGCCGTATCGGTTATGATTTCGGGGAAAACTGGTCTTTGAATTTTACCGAGATTTTTTTTGTGGGTAAGGATCTGCCGACGGGAGGAAATGTCTGGGGGACTAACGGATTGAAAAAGAAAGATGTCACCCGGTATACCGAAAAATTGGAACTCAACGGAAAAGTGAATAATCATAATTTGTTTTTCGCTCCTCATTACTCTACAGCTAAGACCGATACTTATACGGCAGACACCGATACGGCTTATGTGTATTCGGGTAACGAACTGAATACTTATGGATTTACAACACACGATAATCTGATTTTAGGCAAACAAAGAATTGCTTTCGGATTCGATAACAATAATGAAGTCAGTGAGATAACCAGTTTTAAAGCGCGTGGTGAGATTAAAGCACCTTATCAACCCCGTTTCCGGAATACGGCTTGGGGGATATTCCTGCAGAGTAACTTGAAATTATTTAAAGAAAAATTGGACTTGTCGGTCGGATTGCGCTATGATTATATCGATTTTAAACTTCGGAAAACACCTGGTTTGGAGAATGAAGAGAAATCGGAAAGTTACAACACTTTCAATCCCAATATGTGCAAAATATAATATATACGGTGGTATGGCCGTCCATGCCAGTTTCGGTACAGCTTTCAGCATGACCGATGCTTATCAGAAAGCCGGAGAATTTTTGTACAGCGGTACGCTTACCGTAGGAAATCCTGATCTGGATCCTGAAAAATCCCGTACGTTGGATGCCGGTTTGACATTCAGCCGGCCGGAACTGGGGGTAAATTTTGATTTTACTTATTTTTATACGTGGAATGATGATCTGATTGTGGAAGAGGCATGGACCGATGAAGAAAGCGGACAAAAGTACAAAACGTTCAAGAATGCCGATAAAGCAAAAAAAAGTGGAATGGAAATTATGGCTTCTTATGACTTCGGCCGTCTGTTCGATGGTGACTTTGCTTTGAAGCTTTATGGAAATCTGACCTGGATGTTTACCTATCAGGATCAGACTAAAGGAGTATGGAACAAAACATTATCCGTTCGGAAACAGAATGCCAATTTCGGACTCGATTTCTTGCATCAGAAAGGATTCAGTGCGCGGCTGAACGGACGTTTTGCCGGACATCGCATCGAGAAAAACTTTATCGGTGATAAATATCGTCCGACATTGAACGATTTGTTAAGTGAAAGCCAACCCGGGTATTTAACTGATAAACTGATTAAGCATCCGCAATTTATGGTGTTCGATTTTTCGGCCTCTTGTCCGCTTATAAAGAATGTGTCGGTCGGTTTGAATATTAACAACTTATTCGATGAAAATTATACCGAAAAGGATGGTTATAATATGCCTGGGCGGAATTTTCAGGTAAGAGCTGCTATGACTTTTTGATCTGAAGACATGTATTTGTTGCTGATGGCGGATATATAATGGGGTATGAAAGGGATTAAGTATTATTTTGTTATTTTGTCACTTTGTTTTGGGCTATCTTTGACAGCCCAAAACAAAGTCAGTTTTCTTATCGATGACGGTTTTTGGGTCGGCGTAAACCGGAGCATGCATTTACTGGCGAAAATGCATCCGGAGGTAGCGGAGAAATGTCAGTTCAAGGAATTTATCTATTCCAACTATCACGAAAGTGATATGGATTTTTTTGAAAATTCTGATCTGATATTCGTCGCTTTGCATAATAATGGGTTGGTTTTTAAAGCTAAACCTCAGCTGTTGTCCGCTTTGAAACGCGGAGCGAAGGTTTATGCGCTTAATTTATCCCATGAATACGATGCCGAATTGCAGGAATGGGGGATCTGTTTCGATCCCTGGACATTGGCCGCTTTTAAAAACGGAGGAGAAAACAATATCATGAATATCGTTCTGAAAAAACTGAATAAAGATTTACATTTCGATTGTGAATATCAGGATATTGAAGAAACTCCCCTTTCCGGAATATATAACTATAGAAATAAAAAATTACATACCTATATCGGTTCTTATTTAGCCGAGAGAACCGATATCGACACCCAGGCTCCCTGGATCGGATTGATTATTGGAAGAAGCGATCTGACCAAATCGCAGTATTTGTATATCGATGTATTTATCCGGAATATCGAAGAGAAAGGTTTTAATGTATTACCCGTGTTCACCTCTCAAAAACCGGGACATCACGAAGAACAGGTGATCGAACGGTTTTTTATTTCCTGTGATAGTCTTCCCCGCGTGAGTGCCGTCTTGAATCTGGGATGTTGGTATAATACAAGGCCTGAGCAGGAAAGGGTGGTGCTGGAAAAATTAGGAGTGCCGGTGATCAATGGGATTATACTGAGTACGAATCAAAAAGATTGGGAAAAATCTTTAGTCGGAATAGATATTTACAATCGGTCGAATTTGGTGGCTATACCCGAATTAGCCGGTTATATCGAACCTTCTGTTGCTGTCGTATTCGACGATTTCGATCATAATATCCGGATTAAGAATATGATCGGTTATCAGATGGAAACGCTGCTCGGGCGTATAAAGAATATCCATAACCTGCAGACAAAGCCTAATCATGAAAAGAAAGTGGCCCTGATTTACTACAGCTATCCTCCCGGAAAAGAAAACATAGGGGCCAGCTACCTGAATGTACTTCCCCGAAGTATTTTATCTATCCTACAGAGAATGCGGCAGGAGGGGTATGATACCGGCGGGCAGCCGATCGACAGTGCTGCTATTTTTAACCGGGTGATGGACTATGGAAGGAATATCGGTTCCTGGGCTCCTGCAGAGGTGGATAAATTGGTGCGTAAAGGAGATCCTGTATTGGTACCGATGGAAGTGTACAAAGAATGGTACGATAAGTTATCGTTGAAGATTAGGACGGAAATGGAGAACAAATGGGGAAAACCCGAAGAGTCTGAACTGATGGTTTGGAAAGATTCTTCCGGGAAATCTTATTTTGTGATCCCGGTGGTGAAATACGGAAATATCATACTGACACCTCAACCTCCCCGGGGATGGGAAGACAATGCGAAGAGTTTATATCACGATCCTCTGGTTCCTCCCCCTCATCAGTATCTGGCTTATTATCTTTTTTTGAAGTATGGCTTTCACGCGGATGCACTGGTGCATATCGGTACTCACGGCACGCATGAGTGGTTGCCCGGAAAAGAAGCCGGACTCGGTCCCGATGATTATCCCGAAGCGCTGATCATGGATGTACCTAATATTTATCCGTATATTGTGGATAATGTGGGTGAAGGCCTGCAGGCGAAAAGAAGGGGACAGGCCGTGATTATCGACCACATGACTCCTCCTTTCGATAAGGCTTCTTTAAATCCGGAATTGCGGGATTTGAAAAGTGGCATATCTAAATACTATGATCAAAAAAGCAAAAGCCCGATCTCGTCGATGGCGCAATTCAGGGATCTGGTTCTTCGGATAAAAACACTCGGACTGGATAAGGATTTGAAGCTGGATACCATAACGGATCAGAATCTGGAAGATATCGACGATTATCTGAAAGAGATAGAAGAAAATAAAACCCCTTTCGGCTTGCACACTTTCGGTGTATCCCCTGATGAGGCTTATACGAAAGCGACAACGGAAGCTATTGTATCAATGCAAAAGGATTTGATGGGAAAAGATTTGGAACTTTTCAGGGAGCAGGTACAAAAGAATATCGCAAAATCGGGGAAAGAAGAATTGGATGCTTTTATCCGGGCTTTGAATGGAAAGTATGTCCGGGCAGGAACAGGAAACGACCCGATCCGGAATCCGGGTGCTCTGCCTACAGGTAAAAACTTTTTTGCTTTCGATCCGAGACTGATTCCTTCCAGAATGACTTGTCGGTTGGGAGAGCAATTGGCAGAGGAGCTGATAGAACAGTATAAGGCCGAACACAACGGGGAGTGTCCTCCTAAAGTGACCATAAATTTGTGGGCGGTGGAGTGTATCCGGAATGAAGGTACGATGGAAGCCCAGGCTTTAAGCTTACTTGGTGTGAGACCTGTTTATAATGCTTCCAATCAGGTTGTCGGTCTGGAATTGATTCCGCAGCATGAGTTGAAACGTCCGAGAGTAGATGTCGTTTTTGCTCCATCGGGATTATACAGGGATATTTTTCCCGAATTGATGGCTCTGCTGGACAAGGCAGTCAGCCTGGCCAGAAGTGCCGATGAAAAAGATAATTTTGTCCGGGAACATATCCTTGAATCTGAAGATAAGTTGAAACAACTGGGGGTTCAGGAAGATTCGCTGGCCCGGCGCATCGCTTCGGTACGTTTGTTTACGACCCCTTCGGGTGCTTATGGTACCGGGGTTAGTGGGACGGTGCAGGCTTCGGGAACCTGGGAGGATGAAAAGGACGTGGCGGAAGTTTATTTTGACAAGATGAGTCATTTGTATGGTCAAGGATTTTGGGGAACGAAAGCAGAGGACGAATATACCTATTTACCGAAAGGCTTTTCGAAAACTGTATTTAAAAATGCTTTGTCGGGTACCAGGGTGGCTTTACACAGCAGGACTTCGAATCTGTATGCTTTGCTGGATAATGACGATATGTTTCAGTACCTCGGTGCTACCGGTTTGGCCGTTCGGACGATCGACGGGAAATCACCGGTGGTCATGCTGACGAATCTGGTCGATCCTTCGGCTCCGGGACAGGAGACACTCGAGAAATTTCTGGGACGTGAACTGAAGACCCGTTATCTGAATCCCAAATGGGTGGATGCGATGGTGGACGAGGGATATGCCGGTGCCCGTTTTATCAATAAAATGGTTTTTAATCTTTGGGGCTGGGAGGCCACATTACCGGAATCGGTTAGCGATAACGACTGGAATCAAATCTATGATACTTATGTCATGGATAAATATCGACTGGATATAAAAGAACGGTTTAAGAAGAGCGGCAATTTATATGCCTATCAGTCGATACTTGCCCGTCTGCTCGAGACGGTCAGGAAAGGATATTGGAAAGCGGATAAAAAGAGGGTGGATCAGATGTTACTTCAGTTTAATGAAACCATACGGGAAGCCGGATTAGCCTGTAATCTGAATATTTGCAACAATGAAAAACTGATGCAGTTTATTTCTGACCGGATCAATGATATGCCTTCGCTGACCACAGAGGAAAAATCCCGCTATAAATCGGCCTTGGATGATCTGAGACACAAAGCTAAAACAGAGGATGCCGATTCGACTACTGACGGAGGTAATGACAAAATTTATGAACTTCAGATTCAAGACGATAAATGGTTATTTAAACAAAAACAAAAATAAAGCGCAGAGAAAATTTTTTTAACAAAAACAAACCGTCCCATTCCTTTGCCGTATATAGGTTAGATATCATATAGGTTTGACATTAAATTATGCGATCCATGAAAAAGGAAAATCAACCAGGGAATTATCAGCTGAAAGCTGATCTGGAAGGGAATTATTTGATAGATAAAGATCATAAGGCTACAAAACGATTAGGAATATTTTATGCACCTTCGGGAGGCAGCGTTCATAAAGTGGCCCGTCTGATCAAACAAAAACTGGTAGATCTGCAACCGGATCTCTTTGTTATTTCTGATGTCACTCCACTGCGATTACTGGATTATCACAATCTGATCCTGGTCTGTTCGACTTTAGGCCGGAATACCTGGGAAATGGAACAAAAAGATCCCTGGTCGTCATTTTTACCCAAAATGCTCCGGATTCGTTTGGAAGGTCGAAAGGTTGCTATCGTCGGGTTGGGGGATCATGTCAGTTATCCGAATAATTTTGTAGACGGAATGGGCATATTGGGCCAGACGATCGGGGAAATCGGCGGACAACTGATCGGAGAAACAGAGACCCGTGATTACATCTTTAATGATTCGCGTGCTTTACAGGAAGGTAAATTTATCGGTTTGCCGCTGGATGAGGATTATGAGGCTGATAAAACAGAAGATAGGGTAGATAATTGGTTGGAAAGGATCCGGCCTGAATTGAAAAAATAGGGGCGGCCTGCCAGGTAGAACAGAAGAAGATGGCTGAAAAGTCATCCTGGAGAAATAACTGGAAGTATATCAAAAATGAAATTATCGGATTTTGGCTTTATTTGTTAATCGCTGTAATGGGAACCGAGGCCGGATAATCGTCCATTAGCACCGTTCGTAGAGGGTAAAATTGCAGACAACCGCAATTTTATCCTCTATAAAAATGAGAATGGAAGGCAAAAGAAATCTTCAAAGATTGATAAACAATCGTAAGAATGGTCAGTATCAAAAATGTCGGTATTGGGCTGAATGTTTATAAGCATGTTATTGCAGGAAAAAGATGATGATGCGTGGGGAAAGAGGGGGTAAGTCATGACCATGATAAAGTCTGTCCTATATTTGTTTTATATTTTAACTAATTGAACTTAGCCAAAACATTGTAGTCATTTACTACAGGTTTACTGTAAATCGGGAGTTTTGACTTAGTTTGTTGTTTTTGCCTTCACCTTTGCTTATATTTGTCACAATCTTTGTGGAATTCCATAAAGGTTGTGACATATTTTATAGAAAGCGTTTCTGCTTTATCCCATGACTGGAATCTGGACAATTTCATTTACTCAGGGCTAGCGGTATAAACGCTCATGTTTGCCATATATACCTATCGGTTATATATCTGGGCTGGCGTGGGGTGTCTTTTTATCTGAGTATAGGAAGTCCAGATCCTCGGTCATGGTAAGACGGAAAATTCCCACGCTTGAACCGAATAATCTTAGATAAAGTTATGTGATTCTATTGCGTTAAGCAATAAAACCATGTAATTATGGCTATCTGTAGGTAGTGTACTATGACTTATTGCGAAAACTCTCACAATATCGGAAATATTTTTGGTACATTCATTGCAGAATCAAATAAAAATATTACCTTTACATTCGATATGACCTCCCACGCTTCCCGTAGAACAGCGCACCCGGGGAGGTCTTCGAGTTTTTATATAATAGCTTTGATAGGATTGGCTGATAAAACAGATTATACAAAGAGACCGTTGACTTTCGCCGAGCAAGTTGCACGGCTAAAACAACGGGGGCTTGTTTTCGATGATGAAAACGAGGCAATTGCTTATCTTTTCAATATTAGCTACTATCGGCTTCGTGCATACACTTATCCGTTCCAAGAAAACGGCGAAGGTTCTGAACACAACTTTACTCGCAAAGATATTCACTTCAAAAACATAATAGACCTTTATTGTTTTGACCGCAGACTGCGTTCTCTTATTTTCAATGCTATTGAAAAAATAGAAGTGGCAGTGCGCACAAGAATCGTGCAGGTATATGCTGAAAGCACAGGTGATAGCCATTGGTATGATGATGAAAGTTTATATCGTTTCGGCTATGACGATTTGATGAATCATGTTGATGCTGATGTAAACCGAAGTAACGAAGATTTTATTAAGCACTACAAATCAAAATACGACAATCCCCCGATGCCGCCAAGCTGGATGGCACTCGAAGTTGTATCGTTTGCTACATTGAGCCGCTTGTTCCAATCCTTAAAGTTGGACAACCGCAAAGAGTACATGACTGAACAATTCGGTTTGAAAAAAGTAGCTATATTGGAGAACTGGCTACACGCTATTTCCAATCTCCGCAACTGTTGCGCCCACCACAGCCGAGTGTGGAATCGCCGTTTTATGGTTAGCGTGACACAGCCATACAACACTCTTTATCCGTTCATGGATAGAACAACAATCGGACAAATACGCACGAACAAATTATTTGCTGCGCTTTCTTGCGTTGCGTATATTCTTGATATTATCAGTCCCGGAAGCGACTTTAAAAGGAATATCAAAGAATTGCTCAAATCCGATTGCCGTCTGCTTGACCTTAAAGATATGGGATTCCCCAAATACTGGCAATCGCTCTCTGTTTGGCGAGAAAAATAACAAACTCAGCGTTTTATCACGCTATAAAATAGTTTATCCTAGTGTCCCGGTAGCCCTTGATTCGTCAAACTATCCGGTTTTGTTGTTTTTATTTGCCTGAATAATTATATATAGAGAGATGCTATTGGCGTTTTCTTATATTGCAAACAACCGAATTAAAATCAGGAAGAGCAAATATTTTTAGTTAATATAACTAAGTTCAAAGTTTATTGCTACCTTTGCAGTCATAAATATACTGTTTTCAAAATATTTATGGGCAAAATATTAGAATTCATTCAACAACATAGTGCCGGCAAATACTTTTGCTATGGCTCTAAGAAAGTTTCGTTAGACGACAATATAAATGAGAGGGTGTCCAAAAAGGCAAAATACCCCCTTGTAGAATCGGATATTTGATTTCAGTCTCCAATAGGGATACGAATAAATCGAGGGTGCCAAATACTTTTTGGACACCCTCGGTATCAGAAGCAAAGAAAAGTGTATTTGCTGAAACTGATCCCACACGCATACATACGGTTAATATTAACCCTTCTTTCATACAAGGTTGTACTCCCATATTTCGATTCTTTTTAGACGGTTCTCGTCGAACATATAAAGTTGATGACATTGCTATTGGCAAAAAGATATTTCCTATAGTTGCAGGCCAAATTATTGTTGGATGTTGTGAAAGAAAGGATCGCGAAACATTCAAACCTTATTTGCTGCATCATCGCATAGTACTATCGATGCCTACTGATTTTGATATTGATGATGAAAACAACAATAATAATTTTTGTAAGTTGTATTGTGAAAATGTAAATTCTCATTTGTCGTCATTCCCATTTCTTGCAGAGCATAATATACAACTACATGATTTGTTTTTGTATGAGACCGATGGCTTTACAGAAGAATTGGGCAAGAATAAATATCTAAGTAGAGCTGTCGCAAAAATTCAAAATGAGATGACTGATGAGGAACAAATAGTAGTAAATAATCTTTGTGAGAATAATCTTTTAGACGATGATAATTTCTTGCTTAAGGATGGTTCTATTGAATATAATCCTCGATTTTCTAATATGGATATGAGCAAGTGGAATCTATTGCGTTCTAATTATAAATATGTTGTAGGCGTATCTAAATCTTTTGACCCAGAACTAATTCCTGACTTTGAAGGACATAAGCTATCAAAAATCATAGCGGGGCTTAAACCTTTTCAACGGACAAAAGTTTACCGTTATGAGTCGCAGCATTCTGGAAGTTTCTTTGCTGTTTGGTATTTACGTTTGCGCAACAGCGATTTTAGAGAAACTAATTTCTCCGACATTGTAAAATGCGAAATGGTTCTCAATAACGAAAGTGACCAAATTCGAACAGCTCTTGTTGACCTGATAAGTGCAAATATAATTAGGGAAGCGTACCCGGTATGTTTCGGTAATGATTCGCGATGGGCAAACCACCTTTATCCCGTATATCTCACTGAAACATTCTGTAAATCACACTATGCTAATAACGAAATAATTTATAAACTCTTTTGATATGAGTACAAAAATAATCGGGAAGGTGTCAGCTACAGAGAAGTGCCCTTCCACAATAGATGATTTCTATTTTTGGACTGACAAAAAAGAAATATTAAGCCCATTTGACATCGTTAAAGTTGAACATGAACAAGGTTCAATAACATACGGTGTCGTTGAAGAAATTAATCACGTTACTGATGCACCGAGTCATTTCACAAGTTATATTTCCAGTGATTTTGGAAACATTGAAACTGATCCAATCGGAAATATGATGCGGCTTGGAATGAACTATGTAAAAGCACGCGTAGTTTGTAATACGGAAAACATCTATACTCCTGTATTGGACAGCAGACGTGTTTCTCTTTGCGATGAAAATGATGTAAAGAGAGCCTTAGGACTAAGTGATGATGAAGTTAAGAATCCCTTGGTTTGTGGCTACCTTCAGATGTACCAAGGAGATGCTGCTATAAAAGTCAAGGTCGTTCTTAACTCTCATTTCCTTATTGGTCCCGATGGCGCACATATCAATGTTTCTGGTATTTCAGGGCTTGCTGCAAAAACGTCTTACTCAATGTTTTTACTTAAAGCTATTCAGGAAAAGTTTAGAACAGAAAAGGGAGAGACGGCTGCGTTTGTTTTCTTTAATGTGAAAGGTCGTGACCTTATGGCAATAGATGAACCGAACAAGGAACTGCCACAAGCTGATATAGATATATACCGCGATACCCTACAATTATCTGCACGTCCATTTGACAATGTTACATATTATTATCCGTATAGCAAGGATAAAATGACAGAAAATGTACAGTCTTATGCTCAGCCATCGGACATCCGTTCTCAGATAGATGCAGGAAAGGCTTCTATCTACAAATTCACATTTGAAAAATGCCAAGACAAACTTGACTTATTGCTTGCTAATGAAGATGATTCGACTGGAACTCTCGAAAGTTGTGTTAATTTTATCATAAATCAAGAGGGGAACTTTAAGGGTGTTGAAAAGTGGTCAACATTTAACGAAAAACTTTCAGAATATACACAAACAGCATCGTCAACAGGGGCAAAGAAAACAGATAAAGGCGAAATACTCGTAACTAGTTGGAGAAAATTTAAGCGTTGTATAAGCAAAGCTATTCAAAACGATGTTTTTGGTAAAAGCATCGTGGATGGTGAAGTTGACCTAACAGAAGAAATCTCAAATAACCTTCGAGATGGAAGAGTAATGGTTATAGACATCGCTCGTTTGGATGAGAATACGCAAAGCTTTGTATTTGGTAGTGTTGCAAGAGCAATTTACGACTTAAAACTAGGAGCTGACCGAACAGATATACCTGATAAGGTTATCCTTTTTGTTGATGAACTTAACAAGTATGCATCAAATGATGTTTCCAAAAACTCTCCAATTTTACGTCAACTCCTCGACATCGCAGAAAGAGGTCGCTCTTTGGGTATTATCTTATTTTCTGTTGAACAGTTCAGAAGTGCAATTCATGACCGTGTAAAAGGGAATTGTGCTACACATGCATATGGTCGAACTAATGCCATAGAGGTATCAAAACCTGATTATCGGTATATCCCGAAGGTGTACCAAAACATGATGACACGTTTAACTCCCGGAGAATATATTATTTCAAATCCTGCATTACGCTCGCTAGTAAACATTAAATTTCCTCGAAACGCTTACAAACAATCCCCCAATGGATAATATTAACAATACATACCAACCCATAGTTGGAAAGAATCTCATTGAGATACTCATGTTTTCAATGTATTCTGATTCCCTTATCATCTTTAGAGAATATGTCCAAAATGCTTTTGATGCCATTGTTGAAGCAAAAAGGCAGGGCGTTTTGTCAAATATAAAAGAAGGTCAGGTTTCAATCACGATAGACCCCGTTTCCCGGAAAATACATATTCTTGACAATGGTGTTGGAATCAATGTTTCACAAGCGCAACCGATTCTTTTGAACATTGCAGACTCTCATAAAGACGGCATTGGTTTGGCGGGACAATACGGCATCGGTCGTTTGGTTGGGGCAAAATATTGTAAACGCCTTATATTCAAGACGAGTGCGAAAGGAGAAAATCGGTATACGGAAATTGCTTTTGATAATGAATTAGCACAAAAAATCATATCGAACAAGGAAGACAAAAGTACTGCTACCCAAGTAATAGACAGAATTACATCTGTGGTCGTTGGCGAAGAAGCTCCCGACAAACATTACTTTGAAGTTAGAATGGAAGAAGTTTCTGAACATCATAGAAATCTCTTGAATGTAGGTAAGGTTTCTGAATATCTTAAAGAAGTTGCACCGATTGACTATATGTTAGAATTCAAAAACATGCTCTATAATCAGTGTCTTCCTATTCAATATAAGGATTTCAATGAAGAATTAGACCATATTCGTTTAACGGTAAATGATGAAATTGATATTAGGAAACGATATGGTTTGATGATTAACGGCACAGACGATGAGATTTCATCTCTTCAGTTTTTCAAGTTCGAAGATAGCGAGTTTGGTCTTTTGGGTTGGGGATGGTATGCAATCACTCCCTTTACAAAAGCCATTCCTGCCTCAGATGTCAACAAAGGCATTCGTTTGAGAAAAAGAAATATTCAAATTGGTTCAAAAGATTTGCTCAATCAATATTTTAGAGAGGCAAGAGGTAATAATTATTTCTATGGTGAAATACATGCGGTACATCCAAACCTGAGACCTAATAGTTCACGTGATGGCTTAACGCACACTCCTGAAGCTATAAAACTTTACGAGTGTATCAAAGACTATTTCTCTGATTTGCAAAAACTTTACCATTTAGCGAATGATGCTAAAAATCTCTATAGAGATATTCATTTGTCAGGAACTTCCGTTCCTCAATCCGATAAAGAAAAGGTTGAAATTCAAACGAAAATTTCAACCAAAGTTGAGCAATTTGATAAAATAAAGACAAAATATAAGGGTGATGATAATATAGGAGAAGCATCAGATAAAGTTCTGGCTATTTATGGTGAAACCATAAAGAAAACTCTTGAAAGCTTGCCAACCGATATACTACCGTCCAATGTTACTTCGTTAACAGGTATTGGCGATAAAACTAACGGAGAAGCTATATCCATTGTTACTCCAACTCCTGCTCCCATCCAGGAAGAACCTACTTCTTCTGCTGTTACAGATATATTTGCGCCTCTAAATAAAAAGTGTACTCCAGAAGAAATCAAGCTTATTAGAAAAGTTTTTGCAATTCTTTCCCAAAATTGTCCCATTAGTCAGCGTACAATGTTTGAGACAATGAAAGAAAAAGCAATTAAACAACTCAGTAAATAATGGCACGTCCGAAGAAAAGAAGAAAGGTACTACTATTAGAACCCAATTATGCAAATAAGTTCCCTCCTATTGGGCTTATGAAAATAGCAACATATTATCGCAATTTAGGCAATTGGGATATTATGTTCTATAAAGGTGAACTCAAAAGATTTATAATTGAACAAATTAGCGAACATTGTATTGAAGAGCTAACAGGATTTTTAGTTGATATAGATTGGTATCTCAAAAAAGATGCTATTGTTGAATATATTCGAACTCGAAAAAAAGAATATCTTGATGTATTGGTAGATGGTAACGCTGAACTAAAAGGTGCAATATTTCCTATATTGTCCTTTTATAAGGATTATTATTGGAAGAATACGTGGAAAGATAACCCTGAATGGGATAGGGTTTATGTCACAACATTGTTCACTTTCTATTGGGATATTACTATTGAAACCATTAATTTTGCCAAACTTCTTGTAAAGAAGAAATCCGATTTAATGGTTGGAGGTGTTCTTGCGTCCATTCAGCCAAATGAAATATATCAAGCCACGGGTATTAAACCATATGTGGGTGTCCTTCAAACTCCCGGACAACTCGACAAAGGTGACACTCAAATAATAGACCAGTTGCCTCTTGACTATTCCATTCTTGACGAGATTGATTATAAATATTCAATGTCAAATGCCTTTTATAGCTATACCACTCGTGGTTGTATTAGGCGTTGTCCTTTTTGTGCTGTACCTATTTTGGAACCAAACTATCAATCTTATATTCCTCTAAAGGAAAGGATTAACCTTATTCGTGAGCATTTTGGCGATCAAAAAGATCTTTTGCTTATGGATAACAACGTTTTGGCTTCTGAAGAATTTCCACAAATCATTCAAGATATAATAGATTGTGGTTTTGGCAGGGGAGCGATGTTTACGCCACCTGACCAGCTTGAAATTGCAATTAGAAATCTTGAATCAGGCGTAAATGACCGTGCATATATACGCAAAAGCCAATCTTTGATAATGGAGTTTTACGGAACACTTAAAGGAGATGAGTCGTTTGAAGTTTATAGGATAATTTCCCAATATCATATTGGAAAACTATTAACCTCAAAAAAAGAAAATATCTTATTAGCGTATCAACAAATAAAACCGTATTACGATAAACATTTCAAATCGAGTTCTCGGTTAAGATTTGTAGACTTCAATCAAGGAGTAGATGCCCGCCTTTTCAATGAGGATAATATCAAATTATTATCCCAAATAGCCATCCGTCCTTTACGTATAGCTTTTGACAATATCAAGACTTTGCCATTTTACGAAAAGGCTATAAGGCTAAGTGTTAATGCCGGTCTTAAAGATTTTTCCAATTATCTCCTTTATAACTTTGACGATAAGCCAGTAGACTTGTATCGCCGTTTAAAAATCAATGTAGAGTTTTGCGAAGAATTGAATGTCAGTATATATTCTTTCCCAATGAAATACCACCCCATTAGGCATGATAAAAATGGCGATGTAGACTATTCTCATAACAGAGATTTTGTTGGGAAGTATTGGAATAGAAAATATATTCGTGCAGTACAAGCCATATTAAACAGTACCAAAGGAAAAATTGGAAAAGGCAAGACGTTTTTTTACAAAGCTTTTGGGAACAATGAAGACCAATTTTTAGAGCTTTTAGAAATGCCGGAAACATTTATTCTATATCGGTTCTTCTTTGAATGGTTAGATAATAAGCCGGGAGGATTTGGAACTGCTCATTGGAGAAAATGTTGGAATAAATGTATGTCTGAATCATCAGACGAGGAAAAATCAAAATTATTAGATGTTATTCATAATAACAAATTTGATTCTGTTTCTGAACTCAGTGGACTGTCGCAGCAAGGTCAGGAATTACTATCATATTACACAAACTTCCGCAAAGACATTATCACACCCGGTACTGAATTGTATCGTTTGAAAACAGAATATGATAGCAATCCTACAATAAAATTAAAACGAAAGTCATAAACATGGATACAACAAAATCATCTCAGAAGTTCATAGACCCTATCAAAGAAAGGATGTTATCTGTACGTGCGCTTAATTGTTGCAAAAGTATTGGAGTTGAAAACCTCTTTCAATTGTTAGAGTATGCGAAATCAAATGATTTGTATCATATTCGTAATTGTGGACCTAAAACTATTTTAGAGTTACAAGACGCTATAAATAGATATGGATCTAATGTTCTGGTAAATTTAGATAATCAAGATAAAACATTATTGAATCATTTGCCTTTGTCAGCCGAATGCATATTTGATAACTGTGTATTAAATTGCGAGGAAGTTGTTCAGGATTATTTTCTCAATATGTTTCCAAATGCAGAAACATTATATACGCAGTGTTTCTTAGATTATTCATCTGTTTTTTTTGCCTTGCCAAATACTGTTTCTATTGAAACGGTGTTCGAGTGCTGGCAGCTGGGGTATGACATTCTCTTAAAAACATCGCAAGTCATACCGCCACAATTTATTAGCAAAGCTGACTCATTTGAGTCCAAATTATCTAATTGCCTTAGCTTAGTAAACGAACAATTTATCATGGCAAAGGTTGAATTCATATTGTCACGTTTGTCAGCACAGCTTATTGAAGTTCTAAGCAACGAGTTTGAGCGTATAAAAGGACAACTTTCAACGAGAGCGCAAAATGTATTAGAAAGAGAACAAGTAAATGCCAAAACGATAATACAGTTTTGTAATACACTTGTGGATTATCGTAAGATTCGTTACTGCGGTAAACAAACAGCGTCTGATATTATCGTTGCATACAGTTCTTTTTATGAATTCCTTATTCAATTAGCATACTCTTCACCTAAAAAATGCAACGAAATAATCATACGAACAAAATACCAATTCCTTAATGATGAGGAAACTAAAGAAATAATTCATTTTTATGAGGGAAATGGTCATCTGCCATTTTTCAAATTAGTCTACTTGTATTTTATAAAATCGAATGACAGACAAGATGCTATTTATAATAGAGCAAATGGTATCACTAAATCCCCGCAAACATTAACTGATATTGCGAATGAATTTAGTTTGTCAAGAGAACGGATTCGTCAAATAGTTAGTCACTATTCGCCTTCTTCGGAACTATATTCCATTGCTACCTTACTCGATAGTCAATTTTATCCATTCCTAAATAAGGATTTTATTGACCCAACAGAAGTATGTCCTATCATTTCAAATGCGGAATTTACACATTCTAATGAATTTTCCGAAGATGCCTTTATTGGTATATTGTCTTTTTCAAAAGGACTTAAGCCTTTAATATTTGGCGAGAAAACACTTATTATAAATACAACGACTTTTGAATCATTCGATTTCGGGGCATCTATCAAAGATATGTCTAACACGCTTTTATCAAAAACGACAGAAGACGTAATATTACCAATAAGCATTTTTATTAACAATTATATCCTCAATCATTCTTTTGATTACCAAAAGATAGAAAACATCGTAGCTTACATAGTAAGACATATGTTTGAAATTGACATTGATCGAAATAAAAATATTCTGCTAAAACGAAATGCTATTGATGTTGAAGATGAATTCTGCAAAATCTTAGAAAGTATTGGCACACCATTACCTTTTGACGAATTATGTTCGAGGTTATTAGACTTGCATCCTGCAATATCTTATGCACCCGGAACATTGAGAAGTTTTCTATTCAATTCTGATAGAATCACAGCAATTGGTAAGACTTCTACCTATACACTTAAAAAATGGAATATTAACCATTTAACTATACGAGGGTTAATTCATCAAATTCTTGAAGAAAGCGATACACCTCTTTCTCTTGACGATATTGTTGACTTTTTGGCTATCAAAGGACGTAACACAAATAGAAATAGTGTAAATAGTAATATTTTGCTTGATGATAAATATCATTTTGTGAAATTTGAAGGTGGGCTAATAGGCATTGAATCTAAGAAGTATGCTACATCATTTATTCAAATCGACCGATCTGTTGTATCTCGTAAATCATTTGACGAAAGATTTGTTGACTTCCTTGACTATATAGATACAAATCATCATATCCCTTTTGCTTCTTCTGATGATGTAGAAGCATCGCTGAATCGTTGGTATAATAATGTAATCAAAGGGGTTCTTGATGTTACAGAAGAACAAAAGAAACGTTTAGAAGCAGAGCTTTCTAAACGAGAAGAATATGTAATGACTTCAAGTGAGTTTTCTTTTATTGAGAAATGTAAAGACTTAAAATATTTTGTGAGTTCCGAATATGAGTTACCAACCAACAAAACAGATGCTTTACTTTACAACTGGTTTTCAAAAACAAGAAAAAAATTATTTAAGCTTACTCCCAAAAAGGAGAAAGCGTATAAAGATTTATTGCAATTCCTAACTGATTACGGATTTTACATAGAAGATTAACATCAGCCCTCGAACTCCGGTTCGGGGCTTTTCGTGTGTGGTGAGTAACCAAGATAATCGTTTCGTGTGGTTACCACTTTCACTCCATAATTATCTCTCCTGTTTTGACATCTCATCGCAAGCATTCGGCCAACTACAGGTTCATGCCAGCCCTTTATATATAAGAAAAGCGACTGTCACTATGAACCTAATAGTAGCCGTCGCTATTTGTTTTGTTGAACCTACATGTTGCAGTTGGGGCTAGTTGCCGGATTCCGCATTTTGTTTTGTCAATATACTTTCCGGATGTTGCAACTTCCATTTGTGTGGAAGTAGATTCAAAAGTTCCTCGCGGGTCGCCTTTTTGTGATAGGGCATTCGGGCGATGATGTCATTCAGGTAATCCCTCGGGTTGACATCGTGCGCCTTGCAGGTGGCCAGCAGGGAACAGACCACCGACATATTGGCCGCCGCCTCGTGAAGACCTCCTGTTTGAGCAACTCATACAATGGCTTCAACAGCTCTACCGTTTTCTTGAACCATCCGTCCATCGTGCTTAACGTAAGCCCCTTCATGCCAAGGTGGCGGTATTGCTGTATCTGACGGTAGAACGGAACGTGATATTCATATTTCTGGAGCAGGATCTCCGCAAGCAGGCTGGCATCAGCGATACTCTTGTCGACAGGCATCAACGGTATGGGGCAATCTCCACGCCTTTCTGCCCCTCAGGGGGAAGCTGCGTGTTGTCCCCCAGCGCGTATTTGGGGCGGATGATCTCCTTTACATAAAGCATCCCCGGTTTGTGCTTGATAACACGGGTCACCTCCTCGTCTATCCTGCGGTACAAGGACAGGTCCACGCTGTCCGGCTCTATCACCTCGGTTTCGAGCACGGGCAGGTCCTCGATCATTTTTCGGTTCTGCCGCTTCTGTTTCTTTTCCCCGGTTGATTCCTTCTCTATCTTCCTTACGGCTTCGTCACGCTTTTCTTCCGCCTGACGTTGCAGTCCGGCAAACTCATCGGCGAAGAGATCCGGCATGTTGGGATCATAGACAGGGAGCTTCTCGGCTTTACGTCCAAAGAGCTGGCGGTTCAGCCATGCGACCTGGGCCGTCAACTCCTTGATGCGTTCCTGCAGTTTTTCATTCTGCTCAGCCTGTTTCTTGTTGGTGGCAGACAAGGATGCAACAGAGGCATTCAGCCCTTCTATCGTCTTAAGTAATATATCCTTTTCATCCATAGTCTGTCTCTTTTTGTCGATGTGAAAGTACTAAATATTAGTGAATTACACAACAATGTCAGTACTTTTGTTCAACAAAAACAGGTGTTCCGGGTTTTCCTGAATGCCCTCGACCATCATTACCAGGTCACGCCATTCCATGGGATAGCTGTTTGATTCAGGGTCGTATTCCGGCAGTTTGAAGTGCCCTGCCTCCAGCCGTTTGACGTACATCACCATGCCACCGTCTTCCGCGTGAAGCAGCTTCGTGAGTTTACGGCTGTTCCCGACGAAGATGAACACATCGCCGTTCGTCACCTCGCTCTTCATCTTCTCATGTCCCAGCCCGCACAGCGAACTGATGCCCTTGCACATATCCGTCCCGCCGGGGCACAGGAAGTAGCGCATCGTGTCGTTCAGGCTAAACATGGCCGCCTCGGAGACTTTGGTTCAACAACTCCGGGGGCAGCTTCTCTGATCCGTTCCCGAAGTGGGCACGGAGTCCGTTGAGAAACAGCAAGGCCACGCCCTGCGGCACCTGTTCTCCCACGGTCGATTCCGCGGTAGCAGCTTGTCTAAGACTGATCGGGGCCAACTCCTGTTTGAGACTGTCCTTCTTATGAATTGGCTTTATTAGCTTTTATTATTGGAAGGCAAATAACAGATAATGAGTCTATTGCAGTGTATGATATCTGTAATCGAATGACTAAAGCTGGTTATAATGATATTGCCGTAAGTATTGGGTTACGGCAATTAAAACGTAAAAACTATATACAAACTCAACTTGGGAGTGATTATAATGGAAATGAGTATCCAGTATGTCGTTTGACACAGGAAGGGGTAAATTTTGTTTTAAAGAATACTGAATTATTTGATTTAAGAGAACCTCAGGAAGCTGAAAATTTTATTGATTTGAATGCTGATGATTTACCTTTTTGATAAATAGTTATTTACAGATTTCTATGCGTTAAATAGAGATTTATTTTGTGTTAAATTTTTTTATATCTCATATATTCGGATGTTGTCTTGTTGGTAAGACAAAAATAGCTTATATTTGTCTTGTCAACAAGACAAATATAGCGAATGGACAAAAATATTTTAAAATCAGTCATTACAGATAATCAGGTAGAGGTACCGAAATATCAGGTCATTCCCAGAAGTTTCACTTTTGAGGAGTTTGGTAATTATGTTTTTGTGGGTATTCGGAGGGCGGGAAAATCTTTTTTGCTTTATCAACGAATGCAGCAGTTGTTAGCGCAAGGTATTCATTGGGATGAGATGCTTTACGTTAATTTTGAAGATGAACGTCTTGTCGGAATGTCTTTGGAAGATTTGAATTTACTTTTGGAAGTACATTTGGAAATGTATGGAAAGAAGCCCATTCTTTTTCTGGATGAAATTCAAAATATTGTAGGTTGGGAGAAATTCGCCCGTCGTCTGGCTGACACCAAACACCGGGTTTATATTACTGGAAGTAACGCTAAAATGTTGAGCCAGGACATACAAACTACTTTAGGCGGACGTTATATTCCGATTAATGTTTACCCGTATAGTTTTAAGGAGTTTCTGAATGCAAATAATATTAAGGTTGATGATAATTCTTTGTTCGTAACTGAAACGAAAGCGGGGATATTAAGAAAATTCAATGATTATTTTTATTATGGTGGATTTCCTGAAGGTGCGGAATTTTCAGCCAAGCGTGATTATCTGACTAGTGTTTATCAAAAAATTTATTTGGGAGACATTGCAGCCCGCCATTCGGTTGATAATACTTTTGCATTGCGTGTATTGTTTAAAAAGTTGGCTGAAAGTGTAAAACAACCCATGTCATTTACCCGGGTTGCTAATATCGTCTCCTCAACAGGGGTAAGAGTCGGTAAAACAACTATTATCAATTATATTGAATACGCGAAAGATGCCTGGTTGATTTCTTCTATACAGAATATAGCGGGAAAGCTTGTTGACAAAGAAACTAATCCTAAGTATTATTTCACAGATAACGGGATTTTGAATCTTTTTTTACTTGACGGGGAAACTTCATTGCTGGAAAATCTCGTTGCCATCAATTTGTTACGTAAATATGGACGAAATGATGCCGTGTTTTTTTATAACCAGGCAGTTGAAGTGGATTTTTATATTCCAGATGAAGCGATAGCCATTCAGGTTTGCTATAATCTTGATAATAGTGATGGTACTTTTGACAGGGAAATAAGTGCTTTATTGAAGCTATCGAATGTGTTGGAATGTAAAAAATTAATGGTGATCACGCGTGATTCTGAACAAGTACTGGAGATAGACCATAAAGTCATCGAGATTATTCCGGTTTGGAAGTGGCTCTTGAATTTATGAAATGGTATATTATTCATTATTTATTCTTAAAGCAGGTGGAGAAGTCAGGAATTTTTTTTGATTTTTGTTATAATAATCGTAAGCATTCGTCCAACTACAGGTTCATGCCAGACTTTTGTATATTAAGAATAGCGACTGTCACTATGAACCTGATAGTTTGCAGTCGCTATCTGTTTGGTTGAACCTGCATATTGCAGCCGTCATTAATTGCCGGATTCCGCATTTTGTTTTGTCAATATACTCTCCGGGTGTTTCAACTTCCATTTGTGCGGAAGCAGATTCAAAAGTTCCTCGCGGGTCGCCTTCTTGTAATAGGGCATTCGGGCGATGATGTCATTCAGGTAATCCCTGGGATTCACGTCGTGTGCCTTGCAAGTTGCCAGCAGGGAACAGACCACCGACATATTGGCCGCCGCCTCGTGGTTGCCGCAGAAGAGATAATTCTTGCGTCCCAACGTGATGGGCCGGATAACATTTTCCGCCAGGTTGTTGTCCCAAAGCAGGCGTCCGTCTTCCAGGCATCGCATCATGTTGCCCCATCGGGTGTAGGCATACGTGATAGCTTTGCCGGCCTGCGACCCGGGACTGTACCTGATGCCTTCCGTTTCCATCCATGCCTTCATGGGTCTCGAGCACGGGCAGGTCCTCGATCATTTTTTCGGTTCTGCCGCTTCTGTCTCTTTTTGTCGATGTGAAAGTATTAAATATTAGTGAATTACGCAACAATATCAGTACTTTTGTTCAACAAAAACAGGTGTTCCGGGTTTTCCTGAATGCCCTCGACCATCATTACCAGGTCACGCCATTCCATGGGATAGCTGTTTGATTCAGGGTCGTATTCCGGCAGTTCCGTTCGTCACCTCGCTCTTCATCTTCTCATGTCCCAGCCCGCACAGCGAACTGATGCCCTTGCACATATCCGTCCCGCCGGGGCACAGGAAGTAGCGCATCGTGTCGTTCAGGCTAAACATGGCCGCCTCGGAGACTTTGGTTCAACAACTCCGGGGGCAGCTTCTCTGATCCGTTCCCGAAGTGGGCACGGAGTCCGTTGGGAAACAACAAGGTCACGTCCTGAGGCACCTGGTCTCCTACGGTCGATTCCGAGACCGGCTGTTTGAAACTGATTGGGGCCAACTCCTGTTTAAGACGGTCTTGGTCGGCGGAACATTTCTTGCGCCGGTAGTGATAGGTTGAATAACTGACACCTATCTGTTGCAGGTACGACTTCAAAGGCAGGCCACTTTGTCGTACCTGCAATGCTAATTCTTCAAATTCTGATCTGTTCATTACTATTAGGGGTTGATTGTTATTGCGAGCGCAAAACTACAATCACCACCCAGGGTATGCAATGGGCATTTGTTCGAATGCTTACTGCAAGAGTACCTGCGGCCTTGAAATCGAGGTGTATGGATTCTTCAACCCCATTATCGATTAAATATTGAATGTCGACAAAAGTATATATCTCTTTATCAAATAAGTTCATATCTTTTAGTAAATGTAATATAATTGCGACGACTCTCTCCATTAAACTTTTCAACGACAATTGTTCGTTTGACAAGGCGAGCAACAAAGCGAGAACTTGTTCGGTTACTTGTACGGTAGGTTGTTCGGTACTTGTACGGTTATCATGTTGTGCTTGCTCTGTAACCAGTTCTTTCGGTACATTTACGACCATATACCGATTCCGCAGCTCGTTATTTTCACCCAATAACAGATTCCGGAAAAATCGTTCCAAGTATTAGCAGTCGGTGATTGTGACTGTATCTCAAAAAACACCCCAAAAGTTTTTTATCTGACTTTTGGGATGTATCAGAATTCCAACACATTTTTGCTGCCATAGTCCACCTCTATACTGAATGATTCTTCGATCGGGCAAATGCCTGCGTAGACCATAGCGCAGGCGATGACTCCCCGGTGGGTGAAAATACAGGCATCGGTATGGCCGGAATGGCGGAGTTCATCCAGAAATTGAGCGACACGGCGGCACTGATTTTCATAGCTTTCCCCTCCTCCTGCCGGGAGATGAATCCAGTCCTTATACCAAAGTTCAAGACGGGGGTCGGTGAGATCGTCCCATTTCTTCATTTCCCACTCCCCGAAGTTAAGTTCTTTTAAACGGTCGTCGAGGATCGGTTCATGAAAGCCACAAAAGGCAGCTAGCTTCCGGCAGCGGGAGAGCGGGCTGCTATACACGATATCGAACTGTTCGTTGGAAATGTTTTCTTTGACCCGGCTGGCTTCGGTTTCGAAAGAAGGGGCGACACCGACATCGCTCCAGCCGTAACAAATTCCGGTTTCGACGGCTACACGGGTATGGCGGATCAGGGTTATCTTCATAGGGAATAAGTATAAACGATAGTGGCACCGATATAAAAAAACTGTTCGGCTAAAAGTACGCTGGCCCCGCAACAATCTCCGGTATATCCTCCGATTTTACGTTTGAAATACCAACGTAAGCCGGTAAGGATAAGGAGGGTGGGGATTAAAGCTAAGAAAGGAGTCGACATCAGCCAAAGGGCGGTGAGGCAGAGCAGGGCTACCAGGACAAATTCGCAGAGACGGATTTTGCGGTAGAGTACTTTTACTTTGCTCTCTTCTTCCGTACGGGCATAGGGTAATGTATTGATCATAACGGCGGTACAAAGTTTGGAAAGTACATCCGCTCCGATAATGACACCGGGAAGGGCCAGCGAATAAAACGAACTCAACAAAGATACATACAAGATGAAATACAGAATCAGGCCGATCGTACCGTAACTACCGATATGGGAGTCCTTCATGATTCGCAGGATGCCGGCTTTGTCATGTCCTCCGCCGAAACCGTCGAAAAAATCAGCCAGTCCGTCTTCATGTAAAGCTCCGGTCAGGAGCAGACGGGCAATGACCGCAATGACGCAAGCCGGCAACAAAGGCATGACCCAAGAGGCAAGATAAAGCGTCCCCCAGGTTGTCGCTCCGGTTAAAAAACCTACGATTGGCCAGTATAACAGGATTTCTGCATACTGCTTTTTATCTACCCGGACGATTCGCCATAACGGAAGCCGGGTAAATAATATGATTGCCGCAAACAGAGATTTCATACGGATATCTTAAAAATATTTCGTAACGGCTGCCTGTTTGAAACTGCTCATTTCGTTGATCATACGGATGGCGGATTCTATAATCGGATAAGCGCAAATGGCTCCCGTTCCTTCTCCCAAACGTAATCCCAAATTCAATAATGGCTTGGCGTGTAAAGCTTCTAGCACTGATTTATGTCCGGCTTCATCGCCCTGATGTCCGAATACACAATATTCCAATACCTCCGGATGCAGTTTACTGGCTGCCAGTATGCAGTTAGTCATGATAAAACCGTCGATGATGATCGTCATGCCTAACTCTGCAGCCTGTAGCATACCTCCTGCTGCCGCCACCATTTCAAAGCCTCCGAACCAACGCAGGATATCTTCTGCCGTACCGTTTCCCTGATAATTGTCTGTGGCCCGTTTCAGTACCTGATATTTATGTTCGATACCCTGGTTGTCCAGTCCGCTTCCGGCACCGACGCATTCTTTTAACGGAATTCCGGTGAAAAAATACATCCAGACCGATGAGGCCGAAGTATTGGCCATGCCCAATTCGCCGAAACTGATGATGTTGGTTCCTTCCTGATAAGCCAATTGTACCATTTCTGCCCCGATTTCGATGGCGCGTTCCATCTCTTCGGGCGTCATGGCAGGTCCGTAAAGGTAATTATCGGTACTCTTCCTGATTTTCCGGTGAATAAGTCCGGGCAGATCCCCGAAATCGGCATTCACTCCGCAATCTACCACTTTCAGTATGAAATGATGCTGGCGTGCAAACATATTGATTCCGCCGCCGCCTTTCAGGAAATTGTATATCTGTTGTGCCGTTACTTCCGGGGCAGAAAAGCTGACTCCTTCGACAACCACACCATGGTCGGCTGCAAACACAATATTTTGAGGAGTTCTCAAAACAGGAGAGAGGCTTTGTTGGATGGTACCGATCTGGACTGCCAATTCTTCCAACCGTCCTAACGAACCTTTCGGTTTTGTCAAATTATCGATTTTATCCTGAAGTGCCGGTACGATCTTTTTATCCGGCGTTTTGATATTGAAAGTTCTCATATCGTATCCTATTATTTTTTATCCTTATTACCTTTCACTTTTTTTACCTCCCTGCCTTTAGCTTTATAGCCTTTAGCCTTTTACCTTTACTCCTATTCCCGAGACCATCAGCACCACCTCGTCGGCTTTCTCTGCGATGTATTGGTTTACCCAGCCCTGCATATCGGTAAACCGGCGTTGGATGGTGTTTTCGGCAACTCCACCCATACCGATTTCATTGGTCACAAAGATAAAAGTCGCTTCCTGGGCTGTAAATCGGTCGAACTCTTCTTTTAGTTCTTGTAAAGCCAGGTCGACATTCGAATCCTGATCGAAAAAGAAATTAGTACCCCACAAGGTAACACAATCGATCACGATTACCCGTCCTTGCAAGTGATGTTTACTCAGGGCTTTTTCTTCCTCGATATTTGTCCATTGAGGTCCCCGGTCACGTTGATGCCGTTCGATACGTTTACGGTATTCTTCATCCCATACCCGCGAAGTAGCCATATAAACAGGACAGTCGGATAGTTCCAACGCTAAACGCTGTGCATAACCACTTTTACCGGAACGTTGCCCTCCGGTGACTAAAATAATTCTTCTTGTCATTCCTCAGAATTTGAATTTGTAAAGATATAAAACAAAGAAAATCAAAATTCATAAATTCTTATTTTTTTCGTGACTTGCACAAAAGTTGTTCATGATATTTATCTGATTGGAAATGAAATAAATATACGGAATTTATCCGGCGTGAACAACTTTTTATGCGTTTATGCCAGATGTACAACGGGTTAATTTCGTATATTTGTAGCATGTACGAAAAAAATCCCGAAGAAGAAACGTTCAAGACTTTCTTCTTGAAATACCATGATGTGTTGGTTTTATATGCCGCAAGTATTCTGAAAAATGTTGATGCGGCAGAGGATGTCGTGTTGGGTTGTTTCGTACAGGCTTGGGAAAGCTCTCTTTATAAAAAACTTTCTGATGGGTTGGATAAATACATGTTTCATGTGGTCAAGAATGCTGCTTTAAACGAGCTGAGAGACTGTAAACGCAGGAAAACCCGCCATGAAAAAATGATGGAAGGAATGCCCGTGGCAGAAATCATGCATGAAGATGAGCAAACTGAAATAGATGTTTTGTACTTCGCGATAAACCAGCTTCCTCCGGAGCGTCGCCGTATTTTTATGATGGTGTATGCCGAAGGGAAAAAATATAAGGAGGTTGCCGAGCATTTGCAAATCAGTATTAATACTGTCCGAACCCAGTTGTCGCGTTCGTTGAAGTTTCTGCGGGAGAAACTGGAGGGACACATGTTTACCATATTATTGCTTTATTTCAGAAAATCGGAATAATCAGGGTGTGGTGTCGCAGGAATTGGCGATACAAATGGGATTGTTGCAATTTTTTTATAAAAAAATGGGATTTCCTGTCACATGATTTGATGGGTGGTGGTGTTATTTGTATAAAACCAGGAGTATGGAAGACGAAATATTAAAAATTATGGCGGCTGAAATAGCGGGGGAGAACGTGACGAAAGAGGAGAGGGAGAAGATGAACAGGTGGTGGGAAGAGAAAAGAGGGAATGAGAGAACGTATAAGATGTTGATGGGTGAGTTGGGTGAGGTCGTGAGGTTGGTGAGACAGCAAGGAGGGTTGGATAGGGAGAAGGCCTACGAGAGGTTGGAGAGCGATATCCGGAAGAAAATGACGGTACGGAAGGGTAAGATACGGCGGATGAGGTGGTGGTCGTTTGGGGCGAGTGTGGCAGGGGTGTTGTTGATATTGGGTGTCGGGATAATGTTATGGATGAAGCCGGAAGAGAATGGAGTCTGGGAGGGCGAAAAAACGGTGGAACCGGGAATCGGGCAAGTGGTGTTGACGCTGGGAGATGGTGAAAGCATGCCGTTGAAGCGGGATACGAACAGGTTGATTTTTGGGGGTACGATGTTGCAGGTTAGGAATGAACGGGGAACATTGGTATACTCGAGAATCAAAAGCAAGGAGGCTTCGGAGAAGATTGTCTACAATACGTTGACGGTTCCTGTGCGTGAGAGGTTTCAGCTTGTTTTGGCGGATGGGACAAAGGTGTTCTTGAACTCCGGTTCGGAAATGCGTTATCCGGAGAGGTTCGGGAAAGCCAGAAGGGAAGTTTTCTTAAAAGGAGAGGCATGGTTTGAGGTGGCGAAAGATAGCGCCCGTGAGTTTTGGGTACATGCAGGAGCGATGGATGTGAAGGTGTTGGGGACTTCTTTTAACGTGAAGGCTTACGAGAGGTTGGAAACGGTGGCGACGACGCTCGTCGAGGGGAGTGTGGAGGTGGCATGTGCCGGCAAGAGTTTTCAGATTGTGCCGGGAGAGCAGTTTGTATATGACAAGAATAATCGGGTGATGGATGTGAGGATGGTGGATACAGAATCGTATGTTTCGTGGAAAGACGGGTATTACAAATTCCGGCAAACGACATTGGAAGAGATTATGGAGACGTTGTCTGTCTGGTATGGATTGAACGTGTTCTACGTGAATGAAAGTGCGAAACAGGTAGAGTTCACTGGAAAAGTGAAACGGTATGAGGATGCCCGTATGTTGCTGGATAAATTCGAGCAGACCGGAGATGTAGTATTTGATATAAAAGGGAATAATGTTTTTATAACAATAAAGCAAAAAAAGCCGTTCGCACGGGAGTGGAACAGCTTTTTAGTTAAAGCACGCGGCATGGTGTGGCAATCTTGACCGACGTGCAAGGTAAAATTCTAATGTACAAAAGTATGAAAAAAAAGTCAAATCAGACAAGAGCCGGAGGGTGGATTCTTGTCCCTAAGTGGATGATGAAGATGAAAGTCGTTTTTATTTTATTGGTTTGTAGCTTGGTGCAGGTGCAGGCAGCAGTGAGCGCTCGCCAAGCGAAAGTTTCAATAGAGCTGAAAAACGTGACATTGGAGAAGGTTTTTCAGGAATTGGAAAGGCAAACGGGTTATAGTTTTCTCTATAATCACAGGGAAGTGGTGACTTGGAAGAACGTGAGTATCAGTACAGAGAATCAAGGATTAGAGGCGGTGCTCAAAGACTTGTTGCCTCGCTTGGGAATGTCGTTTTCTTTTGACGATAATTTGGTAATTATAAAGGCAACCTCGTACCAGGAACCCGAGAAGAAGTTTGTTCGGGTGAGAGGCTTCGTATATGATGCGGCCAAACAGCCTTTGCCGGGGGTAACGGTAAGGGTTGTCGGCACTACTATTGGTACGGCTACAAATGAGAAAGGTTGGTTCGCATGGGATTTGCCTTTGTTGAAAGGGACGTTGGAATTTTCATCTGTCGGTTTTAAGAAACGGCGGGTGGAATTTTCTGAAAAGACGGCGAGAGATACGTTGCATATTACCTTGACGGAAGATGTATCCGATTTGGACGAAGTGGTTGTCCGGGCTTACGGTACGCAGAATAAGCGGGAGATGGTGAGTGCAATCTCGACCGTGACGGCAGAAGAGATGAAGGAGTTGCCGGCGGCGAGTATCGCAGATATGTTGCAGGGAAGATTGGCGGGTGTGAATATCGTGCAGCAGTCGGGAGCGCCGGGTAGTGCTGCGGTGATTGCGGTGCGGGGGTTCAACTCTCTGTTGGTGGACGGTGCGAGTGACGGTCAGCCGTTGTGGGTGGTGGATGGAGTGCCGATGTATTCGTTTGTTTCACCGGTGACCGGTACGAATACGCTGGCTGACCTGGACCCGAGCATGATTGAATCGGTACAGGTGTTGAAAGATGCGGCGGCGGCATCGATTTACGGTAGCCGTGCGGGCAATGGGGTGATTCTTGTTACAACGAAGAAGGGAAAGGTCGGTGAGGCCAAGTTTTCGGCAAATGCTTCCTATTCGATATCGCAATTGATGGAATATCCCGAGCAGACGGGCGGACGCATGGAGAGATGGTTGGAACTTAAATTCCGGAGGAATATCAAGAATAATTATTACGATTGGGCGACAGGGAAGTATCACGTCCCTACTTCGTACGAGGATGTGTACCGCAATGGAAACGGTATCTACGACCAGTTTTGGGGGAATGGTTACTGGGGTTCGCCGAGCCTGATACATTCATTGCAGGATAGTCTGGACCCTTATTACAATAATAGTACGAACTGGTGGAAGTATGCTTTTCGCAGGAGCAAGGTGGTCAATGCAAATGTGCAGGCTGTAGGAGGTACGGAGCGTTTCCGTTATATGGTGGGACTCGGATATTATGACGAGCAGGGAATCATGATTAACAGCGGATACAAACGGGCAAACCTGATATCGAACCTGACAGCGCAATTCACACCGAAATTGCGGATGGATACGCGTGTGTATCTCTCTTATGTGGACCGGACAATGAATCGCTCCTCATCATCGGGCTCCTCCAAGCATACCCGCTACGAGGGGTTGTCTGTGAATCCGTCGCAGCAGCTTACCGTCTTGCCTGCCACAAAGGAACTGGAGGCAGAGTGGAAAAAGTCTGTCCTGGGAATCAAGGATCGCACGGACGATTATCGTGCAATGGTGACTGCTTTTCTTGAGTATGAGCTTCTCAAGGGATTGACCTTCTCGGCATCAGGGAATATCGACTACTCTCAGTCGAACCTGAACAAGTATACTCCCGGTGTGTTTGACGAATATCATCACGAAAGCAAGTCGGAAGGAAACATCGGCCGGCAGGTGATGCTTTCTTCGGAGGAGTTGTTGCATTATAACACGAGCGTGAACGATGTGCATAATATTGATGTACTTTTGGGTGTCAATACAAACAAGGAACAGGCATTTTCGATGTACGGCTATGGGTTGCGGGGAGTGAGCGATGATGTGTACTATTATAACCCGCAGAAGGTGCCGCCGGTGGTGAATCACGGAACACCGGAGTTCCCGGAATATGCAGCAACGCGCTATTACTCTTCGGATTTTACCGAGAAACGGATGGTGAGTTATTTCGGCCGTCTGGGATATAATTACAAACAGCGTTATTTGCTGGAGTTTACATTCCGTCGTGACGGTAGTTCTACGTTCGGTGAGGGAAACCGTTGGGCGAATTTCCCGTCGGTGGCTGTAGGCTGGTCGTTTTCGGAGGAACCATTCATCAAACGCTTGACCGGAAGCTGGCTGAATTGGGGTAAGATTCGCGGTAGTTATGGAAAATCCGGACAGACATTCACGAGCGCTTACCTCGCTCACGGATTGATGAACATTATGGACAGGAACTTCTTCGGGAAGACGGGGGTGACGACTGACAAACCTGTGTCGCCTTATCTTACCTGGGAGAAGACAAATCAGTATGACCTGGGTTTGGATATGGATATGTTCAATTATCGTTTGAATATGAAATTGGATTACTATTACAAATATACCAGTTCGCTGATTTATGATATTCCGATTCCGGGCAGTTTGTATACGTTCGGTGCGCAGGTGGAAAATGCGATGGAAATTTCCAACGAGGGGCTTGAGCTGGAGTTGCAGGCAGATATCTTGCGGGAGAGTGCTGTGAGCTGGCGGATGAAATTCAATATGGCAAGAAACTGGAACCGTTTTGAAAAGTCGTATTCGGGGAAAGATGTAGTGGACGGTGACGGGACGCTACTGGTAGCCGGCAGACCTTTGAACGGTTTGTACGTGTGGGCACACCGGGGGTACTACAACTCGGATGCCGAGGTACCTCGCTTGTACAAGATTGACGGACAGGAGATATACTTCAACGGTGTGGCGACAGATGGAATCAGCGGCGCTGTCGGTAATTATCGTCTGCTTGACTTGGATGGCGACGGGAATCCGGATTCATATTATGCGGGTTCGCCGCTTCCTTTGGCTCATGGAGGATGGGTGAACGAATTGATGTGGAAGAATTTCGACCTGAACGTACTGGTGAATTTCACAATCGGGAGAAAAATGATTAACAACCGGATGGGGCTGGGGTTCAGCACACAGTCGGAGAATGGCCATTTGACGAAGTTGTTCGATTACCGCAAGTTGAGACCATGGGACGGGGTGAACAAGAATCCGAATGCTCCGGCATGGGGAAACTCCCTCAGTATGAATACGGACTCGGCTATCGAGAAGGTGCACCACCTTGCCTTGAAGCAAATAACCTTGGGATATAATCTTCCGGACAGGATATCCAAGAAGGCAGGGCTCTCGGGAGTACGTTTCTTCCTGACAGCAGAAAACCTGTTCTATTTGAGCAACTACTCGGGCGGAAATCCGGAAGTGGTGAATATTTACACGGGACGTGATAATGGCGATACTTATCCATTACCCAGAAAGTATACGTTGGGATTAACTCTTAATTTTTAACGGACATGAGAAGATATATTTACATATTTGGTTTGACAGTTTTGTTTTGGGGGACTTCTTGTGCGGATTTTATCAATATCCAGCCGGAGAATGCAACCACCTATTCTAATTATTACAAAAACGAGAAGGAGCTGGAGGCTGTGCTGACCGGCTTGCAAGTCTATTTGAGGCAGGCTGTGGGTGAGTTTACCGGTGGCGATATTTCCAGAGCCGGAGAGATATTGGATTACGACAGATCTTCGCGCAAGGGGTTGACATTGTCGAATGTAGGAACGTGGAAATATTATTATTACACGATTTATCAGGCGAATTTGATTCTGGAGAATACACACCGTTTCAAAGGAGACCCGGAGAAGCTGAAACCCTATATTCAGCAGGCATATTTCGCCAAGGCGGTGGCTTATTTCTACTTGGCGATGAATTACGGGCAGGTGCCGATTACAGGCTCTACAATAGAGTTCTCTAAGTTTCCTCAGAGCCCGATAAGCAGTGTGTTGGATGAGGCGGAAAAATGGGGACTGAAGGCGATGGATTTGCCGACATACGAGGATTTGGTGGCTACTTCAAAAGAATCCCGTATGAAACAGTATGGCAGCAAGGGTGCCGCGGCTGCTTTGTTGGCTCATCTCTACGCGTGGAGGGCCGGCGTGGAAGGCAAGAAAGAGTGTTGGGCGAAGGCCGAGGAGTATTGCACTATGCTCATAGAGGGGAAGGTAGGCAGTTACTCGTTGGCTGCGGATCCTGAGACCGTTTGTACAAGCGTGATGAAAGGAGGAAGCGCCGAGTCGATCTGGGAGATTTACTATGACTCACAAGAGGGTTTGCGCACTGATTTGCCGATCACCTTCCCGATAGCTCTGGGAAGTGCGCATCCGATTAACAATCAGTATTCAGACGGATATTACAAGAGTACGGTGAGAATGATGTATGCTCCCGAAGATTTGCGTAGGGATGCCTATTTTTGGAATATTGATGCGGATTCATTGTTCCTGATTTATAAGAGCAATGCGGAGGTTTATGCTGCAACGGAGCATAAACCGGGAGATTCCATCGTAGCAGCGGAGGACAACCAAAAGCTGAAACGGGCATTTTTGTATAAGTTCCGGTATGCACATTACATTAAGCTTGCGTACACCCCGGAACTTCAGTTTGCCGGAATCAACCAGTATAAGGTGATTTGGAGATTAGGCGAGATTTATTTGCTCCGTGCAGAATGTCGGGCTCGTCAGGGGAAGACAAATGCCGTAGACGATTTGAACGAGATCCGTCGCCGGGCTTATGGGGATGATATGCACGCTTTCCCGAACTCCGATGATGTGGAGAAAGGGCTGAGCGGGAATATCCAGCTGGCTATTTTCAGAGAGCGGGAGAAGGAGCTGGTGGCTGAATATCACCGTTATTTTGACATTATGCGTAACGGTTGGTGTTTCCTGAGAGGGGATGATACGCATGATTATATCAGGAAGGAGATTTCCGAGGCTTACGATAAGCTCACGGATAGAGATATTCAAGATGGCGCTTTGTATCTGATGTTGGGAGCGGACTGTTTCTCCAATAATGATTTGATTCGCCAAAACAGGTATTGGAATCGTCGTTCGAATTAAAAGAAGAATATTATGAGAAAAATGTTATATACAATATGGTTTTTGGGCTCGTTATTACATGTGGGGTGTACAAAAGACAATTATATCGACACAGGGATTAGTAACGGACGTTATCATGGGAATTTGATGCAGTATATGGCATCAAACTCCTACGATTGGGATTCTACGATTCTGTTGGTTCGCCATGCGGGAGAGGAGATGGTGCGACTTTTCGAGGGGAAAGACCCGGCACACAAGGAGATTACGTTTTTCGGTATCACGAATCATTCGATTCGTCGGCATTTGTTGGAATTCGGTCACAAACGGGTGTCTGACCTTGATCCGGAGTGGTGTCGTGAAATGTTGTTGAGACATGTGATCGACGGGAAACTCTATCGGAAGGACATTCCTTACGGAGAACCGACAACTTACGGAAGCCCGGGAACGGGAGGCAGCTACTTGACTACCTTGGCAGGTACGCAAATATGGGTGTTTATCATGAAGCAGTCGAAGAATGGAGTGGTAGAGAATGCGCCTAAGCCGATACACATCAGTTTTATGAACAGTCAGCCTATTTTTGCCATTGCCTCGGGAGATATCGAGCCGGACAATTGTATAGTGCACGCATTGGAATATAATTTCGCATTGGGGTATGAACAATAATTCAAAAAAGTACATGAAGATGAAACAAATAATGATATGGATGATATTGGCAGTGGGCCTGTCGGTCGGAGCCTGCCATCAGACAACGGTCGGCTACCTGTTGACAGAGAACGCATCTTACGACCCGGACACGATGTATATTCGCAAGACGTTAGATCCGGAATTGGATGCTGTCCGGATTGAGAATAAGGCTCCTTGGGTGAGTTTGGCGTTACAAGGATACGAGGGGACTCAGCAGATTTTATTCAGCGTGGAGTCGGTGACTTCGAATCAGGGAGAGGAGGCTGCGGCGATTTTCAAGAAAGACTTGACAATCCGTGGAGGCGGAGTTTTGCTGTACCCGTTAGAGAATGATGCGAAACCGGGCGTCTATAAGGTGTCGGTTCGATTGACGAATCCCGGATACTCTCACGTTTTGCGAGATGCCATGACGATCATCGTGGAGTGATAGATATAATTTTTTGAAGATTCACAATAGAAGTGCAATTCGTGTAGAATCTTCAGTCCTCTACCTTGCTCGCCCGAAGGCGAGCAAGGTAGAGGCTGAAGTGTTCTGACTGTGGTGCTGCTGTAAAGTATCACATCGTATGTCCGACAGACCGAACTTGTCTTTCAGTATCTGTTCCATCGGCTTGAGTGTGCTGGTCTCCGCCGTGTTCCCCGGCTCGATGCACATCGCCGGCGGGAAGCCGTCATGGTCCATGAACAGCCCCGGCTGTACAAGGGGCAGCGGACGGCCCTCTTTGCAGTGGCCAAACCGCACCAGTCCGCATTCCTCCTCCCGCTCAAAGAAGTAGTTCGTCGGGTTATAGTACACAACCTGCGTATTACGTTTCCAAAGCTTCTGGCTGCGCTTATACATATCTGCCTGTATCTCGCTGAACTCCGTGGCTGGTAGTGACAATGCCCTGTACACCTGCTCCAGCGTGCATTCCGGCCGCCCGAAGAACTTCCTGGTGTCCTCCAGCGGTGAGCGCTTTGACCCGGGATACAATATCCGGGTGTACACCGGCATGGACAGGATACTGTTAAGGTCGTTCCATCATCTGCGCGCTACCCCTTGATGGTATAGAGGTATGTGAAACGACCGCCTGGTTTAATGACAAGTCTCATCTTTGCAATATACCGTTATATACCACAAATTAATTAAGGAATATTTGACAAAAAAAGACCTTGGAGGGCCTGCTGGCAAATAAAATAGAAAAATTATTGTATCAAACTACCGAATATTGTTGTAATCTCGAAAAAAGTGTTTATATTTGGGGCATGAATCAGAATTAAACTCATAGAGTATGAAGTAGTTTTGAGTATATAAAAACGGACGTTTAAATTCATTATATTATACCACCTCTTTTCAGGGGTGTTTTTTTTGTTTTATACTTTATAATCATCTGACTATCAACTCTTATTAAGAGATTCATAAAAGTTCCAAAATTTTTCCCAAACGACCACCAAAAAAATGTCCGTTTTTTTGGTGGAATTTTATTTTCAGAACATGTCATTTTTGTATAAAAATATTATTGTGATAAGACAAATATGGTGCTGACCCGGAACTTTTACCTGATATCCTGTCGGATGATAATATATGTATACACATTTTATACATACTTTTCGGGGAGGTAGTATGATATTGTTAACTAATAATGCAAAAGAGGTATGAAGCTGATTGATTTGATCGATGATATGGAAGTAAAAAAGTGGGTCTTGATATTTTGTATCCTTGGCGTGTCATTTACCGACAACGTCGGAGATATAAAACTGGCTGAGGTATTCAGTAATAAAAAAGTAAAAGAGTGGGTCTTGATATTTTATATCGTTGGTGTGTCAGTACTTGTTTTAAAGGAATCGATAAAAATATAATAATGGTTTCGATAAAATGGATTTAAATAAACGAAGTAGCGATTAAAAAATAAAAGTATGGGAAAAATGTTTTTAATAAGGGGGGGCTGATCAGTAAAAAACATGATTTATAATCCCCTGAATGTGTGAGATAGTAATAGTCAGTAATGGCTTGAATTTTAATTAATTATAATTCTTTAGTTATGAACAGAAAATGGAAATTTACAGGTTTTGTGCTTGCAAGTGCATTGTTGCTTGGGTCTACAGGGACTTTTCTCGTAGGCTGTAAGGACTATGATGATGATATCAGTCATTTGCAGCAACAAATTGATGCTAACAAAAAAGCAATTGAGGGTATTGAAGCCCAAATCAAGGCAGGCGCCATCCTGACCAAAGTAGAGTCGGACGGTGCAGGCGGAGTGAAAGTGACTTTGTCCAATGGTCAGACCTATCATATTGAAAAAGGGGCCAAGGGAGAAGACGGAGCTCAGGGGATACAAGGACCCGAGGGCCCACAAGGCCCGATGGGTCCGAAAGGAGATGCTCCTACTTTTACAATCAATGAAGAAGGGCATCTGGTGGCAAGCTGGTCGGATGGCACGAGCAATGATTTAGGGAAAGTGACTCCTGAATTACCCGAAGTGGAGTTTACTATAAACGCTGACGGTCACCTGATCTATAACGGAAAAGATCTGGGGTCCATCAAAGGCGAACAAGGCGAACAAGGCGAACAAGGTCATTCTCCAAACGTTTCTTTTGAGCGAAGAGAAGACCATCTGTTTGTGACGGTCGATGGTAAGGAAACGGATCTGGGTAAGATCAAAGGGGAACCCGGAGCAACTCCTGAACTTCCTGATTTCCGGTTTTCAATTGATCCTGCAAGCGGCGATCTGACTGTTTCTGACGGAATGACAACAACCAATTTAGGTCAGGTTGTGGGTTCTATTAGCCTGGAAAATGGAGTATTCTATTATACTACCAGCAAAGGTAAGACAGAAATCGGTAAAGTTTCTTTCAAAGATGTCAATCTGAATGTACAGAATGATTATCTGTATATCGGAGAAACCAAGGTTGAACCGGCCATCCGTATGAATCAGAACATATATATACAGGAAAAAGAAGGTTACGTTGTTATCAATCTGCCGGGTAAAGATACTGATGAATATCGTCAGGTGATTATCCCGACCCAGAGCATTTTCTCTCAACGGCTCACCAGCATTGCGTTTGTTCCGCAGTATTACTACAACGGAGTTCCTGCTATTATGTTCAGAACTTTGGCATACAATGAACTAGGGGAAGATGAAAATGCCGAAGTCGAAATAGAAGAAGTCGACGCAGTAGGGGGGTATGATATTAATCTTAATATTAACCGGTATAAGTTTTTCACCTCTGCACTTGCTACAGCAAAATATCGTCTGAATCCGCAGAGTGTGGGTATGGACTGTGCCGATTTCTCATTTGTAGGTGACAAAGCTGATTACATCTTTACCAGAGGCGGAGGAGCTGATGCTCCCATTTCTATCGTAGGCAAACCGGTTGATAAAAATGGGGTAGCTGTATTTACAGTGAAGAAAAACAAGAAACTCAACCCGGGACAGGAAGTCGATCCAAATAAGGATCTGGATATCGTTGCCCTGAAAGCGGTATTGAAAAAAGGACTGACAGAAGAGGAAATGACTTCCGGAGCTAAACCTGAAGTATATTCTGAATATGCTCATGTGAATGAAACTTGCTTTACCCCAGCAGAGGTGTTTATCTCTGATTCTATGATGCTGTTAAAGAACAACCAGATGCATCATTATGCCCGTACTTTCGATAAAGCAACAATGGAAGCACCAAGGTATCGGGTGCCTTTTGATAAGCCTTTTAATCTGCGTGAGAAAATTGCTACCTGTTTGTTAAATCAACAAGGACATGAACAGCTGGATCTGGCAGCTTATGATTTGCGATATGCTTTTGCTAAAGCATCAACACCTTATATGGTAAGCAACGGCGGAGCAACGCAAACCGATCAACAAACCGTGATCGAATGTACAGATGCAGAAAAGGGTATTTTCAGCATTGTAGGAAACAACAGAGAATCCATCGGCCGTACCCCGATAGTAAGGGTTGATCTGGTTCACAATGGAAAAACAGTTGTCCGTGCTTTTATAAAACTGGAAATTGTTGCTGAAAAAGAAACGGATATCGTATTGAATAAAAAAGCAGAGACAATTACTTTAAGTTGTCCGGACGATGTAGTGAACATGGAATTCTCAGAAGAGGAAATCCGTAATGGTGTCTATCGGATTATCCAGGAAGGTGGTATGAGCCATGAAGAATTCTGGAATACTTATGAATTCTTGTCTGCAACAACAACTCCGATGGGTATTACTGTGCCGACTCTGGAATCTGGTAACAGCACTGACGGCCAGTTGACCAAGAAAGTATGCTGGAAGTTTACCCACCGTGAAATCGGAAGCTTACCGGTAAACAGTCCTAAAACACTGACGGCACAATTAGTATTGAAGAATAAAGTGTCTACTTCTTCTTGTCCGGAAAAGGTGATCTTCACATTCGAGATCAGCGTTAAACGTCCTGCACTTACTCTGACAGTCACAGAAAATGAACAGTATTGGAATACCCAGAAGAGTGCTTATAATGTTAATGTTGCAATTCCGCAGAACGCACATGATGTGGCTGAAAACTGCATTTTCGACAATGCTATGGGACGGCAGATCTGGGTGAATGCCCCGGTTTTAGAAGGTTGGGATGATTGTATCTTCAAATCAGATGAGTGGAATTACCGAATAACCGCTGTTATTTATAATGGTGAAAGAACTACTTCGTTTACAGGTGTCCAGCTGACAGGTGCCCGTGAAAATGCCCGTATTATCCTGGACAAGTCGGATAATCGTGTAAAAACAGCACTGAATAGCCTGAACGGGTTACAGGCTGAAATAGAAATGTATACAGAAGCCTATAACGGAGACGTTTACTCATTGAAGAACTTCCTGGTGAATTTCATTCGTCCGGTAAACTTTAATCTGCCTGCAGGTTTGTCTGTAAAAGATGCTCGGGATGACGGGGATATCGTGAACTTCCAGTATAACGGGTTGCTGACAGACTGGAGAAATGAACTGATCATTCAGGAAGGAGAAGAAAATATTCCTTATTCACAGTACGACTGGGTGAAAGACTGTGGTGAAATACATGGTGAATGGATTCCTGCCTATCAGAAAGTGGTGACACCGGCCATGTGGGAGTTTGAAACTGAAGAGGTGACTATTCAGACTGGACAATTGCTGTATTCAGCTACTATTAAACTGTTAACCAGACCTAATGTATTCAGTAACAATTGGTCTGTGTATAAATCCTTTACGGCTAAAGGACGTTCAGCAGCTGAAGCGCAGCAAAATGCAATGGCGTTGGCTAAAGCTAAAGAGCATGATGAAGATTTTTATGACGGATGGGACGGCACTAAAGCTTATAGATACACTGATACCCAAGAGATGACCGCTTCAAGTGAAGTTACTTTTACAACTGTAACTGGCATTACTTATACTCCGGCAACATACGAAACGGTGGAGGCAGAATGGAAACCGACTTTATGTAATGAGAAACCGGCATATGATCCTTCTGTGGTGCATCAGGTAGGAGATAAGGACGGTTGCTGGACCTGGAAGGAAATTAAGGCATTTGACATCGTTCAGACGGGTCAGTACTGGAATTTCTACGGTCCGTTCGGGGATGTTAAGCTGGATCTCGATAATGTAAAAACCAACCTGCAGTATAATAACTATCAGTTACCGGTACTCGTTACTTTGGAACAAATAGGTAACACGGTTAAATATGTGAATGTAGGTTCTCCGATTAAGGACGAATACATGATTATGATTCCTGCAACAATAAGCTATGGTTGGGGTATTCTTAGCGGTACTTTGACAATAACTGTAAAGCCGGTTTAATACCGGGTATGGTTGTGATTCCAGGATTGGGAGGTATTTGCCTCCCGATCTTTCTTCTATAAAATGTCTGATGTGCTAAAAGCTAAAAATATGAAAAGAAGTTTATTACTGGCTATCGTTTTATTTTGTGCAGAAATCTTATTTGCACAAAAGGGAAAAGAGGAAGCCGGGATTATTTTCAATCCACACTGGTATTTGCAGTTGCAGGGAGGAATGGGGTATACCGTGGGGGAAACCGGCTTTAAGGACCTGATATCACCGGCCGGAGCTTTGTCTGTGGGGTATCAGTTCTCGCCTGTCTGGGGACTTCGCGGAGGCTTTGGCGGTTGGCAGGGTAAGGGTGCCTGGTCGGAATCCACCCGGGATTATAAATTCAACTTCCTTCAGTTGAATGCAGATGTTGTGTTTAATCTGAGCAACTGTATCGGCGAATTTAACCCCCGGCGTTGGGTGAATACTTATTTTTTGCTGGGTATAGCAGGCAATCATGCTTTTGACAACGATGAAGCAGTTGCCATACATGACGAAGGATATACGATGCGTTACCTTTGGCGCGATAACCGTAATTTCGTCGCAGGACGTGGTGGTGTCGGATTTGATTTCCGGATCAGTAATAGCATTTCCTTTAATATAGAGGGAAATGTAAATGTACTTTCCGACCATTTTAACTCCAAAAAGGCGGGTAATGCCGACTGGCAGTTCAATGTTCTGGCAGGGTTTAGTTGCCGTTTGAATAAAAAACACCGCAAGGTGGAAGCTCCCCGGGAAATCATTTTTGAGGAGACTGTGCCGGTCGTAACAAAGGAAGAACCGGTTTCTCAGCCCGTGCTGCAGGAAACGAAGCAAGACCTCATAGACTCTGCTGCGCTTACTGCCCGTCAGGATATTTTCTTTGCCTTGAACTCTTCGGTGATTCTGGCGAGCGAAACAGCCAAAATCGATTCCTTGGTAGCTTTTATGAAAACACATACAGAGACACAGGTGGTGATTACGGGTTATGCTGACGTGCAGACCGGAAATCCGCGTTACAACAAAGTTCTGTCGCAACGGCGGGCAGAAGAGGTGGCTGTATTGTTGACTGTTAATGGTATCTCCCGGGAACGGATAACTGTGTTTGCCAAAGGGGATACAGAACAACCTTTTCCTGTGATGGAACAAAACCGAGTGGCCATTTGCCTGATCGGTAAAAAATAGACAGAGCCGTCTGACTTTCCAAAGAGGGTGTCCAAAAAGTATTTGGCACCCTCGATTTATTCGTATCCCTATTGGAGACTGAAATCAAATATCCGATTCTACAAAGGGGTATTTTGCCTTTTTGGACACCCTCTCTTGTTTTAAATGCTCCGTTAGAAGCCTTATTCTTGTTTTTATAATATCATACCAAGGACTGTTTTTCAAAACACAGCAGCTATTTTCTTTATATTGTTTAGCTTTTCACGCAAGGAGTTATTCTTTCGTGCTACCTGTATATTATAATCCGTTTGCATTCTTACAAGCAAATCAGCATTGATACCCAAAGCTGCCTCTAAAAGCAAGGCAAATTCTGTTGTTATCGGACGTTTTGCATTTAACGCCTCATTTAAGGCTGAATAAGACAAACCAAATTTCTTCGCAAATTCCTTTTGCTTTATGCCTCTACATTCCAATTCTTCCTTTACCAATTCGCCTGGATGATAGGGACGGAATGACTGTAAATTATTTGCTGCTATACCCATAGTTCCTCCTATTTATAATGATTTGTAATATCCACCAAAGAACATATTTCTATGACTGCTTGATTACCCGCATTAGTTATTTCCCGAAATTCAAGCCTATATTGGTCATTGATACGTAAAGAAGAAAGTCCTTTTTTATCACCTTTCAACTTTTCATAGTTCAAAGACCTATACTGATATAAATCTTCCATTCGAGAGGCATTTAGTAAAGCCTTGACACACTTCAAATAACCATTGACTATTTGAGGTTGAAAACGATGCTTCTTATCATCGGTCTTTCCTTTTTCATAAAGTTCTGCCAAATATTCCTTTTCAAACTCTACATTCATATAGCTACTCTTTGATGACACAAAGATACGAAACAATTTGCACAATTCGCAATATTAGCGAATTATTTTCGACAACAACCATTAAAGACACTCTTCTACTCCTCTATTAGAACAACCCAGTTATAACAAATGAGGCAGGACAACTATTGCCCTACCCTTGTTTTAAATGCTTCGTTAGAAGCCTTATTCACCCTTTAATCAACTTTTATAGATATTACCAGTTTAGAGGGTCGCTCATATCCTTCTCCTTAGACACTTTATTTTCCACGACTTCTTTAATTTTCATGACCTCTTCATTGCAAGAACGCCTCCAAAGTTCTTCCTTAATAATTCTTTCTTTTCGGTGCTCTTTTGATTCACCATACAAGAATAACAAAAAAGCCGCAATGATAGGGGTTAATATTATGGCTATGAATACCCAAAAAGCCTTATCTCGCCCACTTCTATCTGTTGATGCTCAGTAGTCGGGATGACAAGATTCGAACTTGCGGCCACACGCCCCCCCCAGGCGTGCCGGTTCAGCCACTCCTGCCTCTTTCCTTCCTGACGGAGTAAAGATCCGGCGAATCTTGCCGGTATACCTATTTGAATCCCTGGAAACGAGTTTTATTCACCGGATCAAAGATAGCATGTAATCTTTCAGTAAAAAAACTCAATGAATTATCTTGTAACATTTTCGTAACAGAAAGGAGTTTCCTATTTTTACAGCCGCAAAATTCAGAATCTTAAAAAATGGATTATGGAATCTTTGATGTACTGAAGGTAGTTTTCATATCTTTTCCAGATGGCAGCCGCTGACATTTGTTTGAGCCTTCGTGCAATTTGCAGCGGAGACAGTTTGGGTTCGCTACGTATCATCATGTGTATATGGTCTTTGTCTGTTTATCCGGCTGATGAGCAAAGGGTTTTGTTCGCCGAGACCTTCGGCTGTTGTCGTTTTGTCTATAATTGGGCATTGAACCTTAAAATCACGGCATACAAGGAGCGTAAGGAAACGCTTGGCAATGTATATTTGACGAATCTGATGAAGAGCGAACCGAAAGCGGAACACGAATGGCTTTCAGAAATCAGTTCCCAGTCCTTGCAGAGTGCGTTACGCAATCCTGACACAGCCTACACCGACTTTTTCCGTAATACTCATGCGGTTGGCTTCCCCCGTTTCAAGTCACGTAAGGACAGGCAGAGCTTCCTCTGTCCGCAGCATTGGCGTGTGGATTTCTCCAAAAGCACAATTACGATTCCCAAAGCCAAAGATATTCCAGCCGTGCCCCGGATCAAATCCGGTCTGAATTTAGATAAATGATTTCAAAAACTTTTACCTTTGTACAAATTTAGGCAAATGAAGAAAATTGATTTATTGTTGACACGGCATGGGGAGACCATCGAAAATCAACGGTATGTTCTCCAGGGGCAATTGCCGGGAACACTTTCCCCTTTAGGAAAAGAGCAGGCAGTTGTTTTGGCAGAACAATTGAAGCAAGAACCTTTGGATGTAATCGTATGTAGTGATTTGGCACGTAGTTACGATACAGCAAAGGTCGTTGCCGGTTACCATGGAAAACAGCCTCAGCCGACTCCTTTATTGCGGGAGATGGACTGGGGGATATATACCGGCGAAACGCTGGCGGATGTGGATTGGGAGCATTTGCCTCCTAGTGTCGAGTCGGTGGATGAGTTGTATCATCGGGCAGGAGAATTTGTGAATTACCTTCGGGTGAAATATGCCGGTAAATGTATACTTGCAGTCGGGCACGGTGCTTTTAACCGGGCGATTCTGACTTATCTGAACGGAGGAAAACCGGCCGATATGGTCGATCTGCCTATCATGGAAAATACTTCTGTTATCCGGTTAAGTATATAATAGATAAATTCGGGATACTAAAATAAATGATAATCATATGAAAATATACACTCGCGGAGGAGACAAGGGGAAAACGAGTATTCATGGCGGACAGCGTGTAGATAAAGACGATATCCGGATAGAAGCCAATGGGACGTTGGATGAGTTGAATTCTGTCCTGGGATTGATTCGTGCGTTGATAGGAGAGGGGCATGAGTGGCAGGAGATGTTGTTTTACCTGCAACGTTCTTTGATGGTGGTGATGTCGCATGTGGCCACTCCGGCTGCCTTGAGGGGACAAAATCCGAATCGGCTTCCGGAAGAACCGGATGTGTATTGTGAGCGGCAAATCGATTTTTTTAATGCAAAAATACAGTATCCGTCCACTCATTTTATTTTACCCGGAGGGAACCTGGTATCGGCCCAGTGTCATGTGGCCCGGACTGTGGCCCGGCGGGCGGAGCGTCGTTTGTGGACTTTGAACCGGACGGATCCCGTCGAACCGGTTATCCTGCGTTTTGTAAATCGCTTGTCGGATTTGCTTTTTATCCTGGCCCGGTACGAAATGGATAAAGAAGGGGCTGAAGAAGAGCGTTGGCGTGATTTCTTATATAAGAAAAAATAGCGGGTCTCCCTTGAATAATCCTTGCAGCAATCTGTGATAAATATGGAAAAGATAGAGAAAAAAAAACTACGTCCGATTATGTTTGTCGGGACTTGTTCGGATGCGGGAAAAAGTATCCTGAATACGGCTTTTTGCCGTATTTTCAGACAAGACGGCTATCGGCCGGCGCCTTTTAAAGCGCAGAATATGTCGTTGAATTCCTGTTCTACGCCGGAGGGAGGAGAAATCGGAAGAGCTCAGGCCGTGCAGGCGGAGGCATGTGGGATCTTGCCGCATACGGATATGAATCCGGTTTTGTTGAAGCCGTCCACCGATCAGACTTCCCAGGTGATATTGAACGGCAAGGCTGTGGGGAATATGTCCGCCCGGGAATATTTTCGTTCGGGGAACAAAACGCAATTATTTACCGAGGCCGTGAAGGCATTTCATCGTCTGGAGGAAAACCATAATCCTATCGTATTGGAGGGGGCCGGTAGTATCTCCGAGCTTAATTTACGGGACAGGGATATCACGAATATGCGGATGGCGAAAGAGGTGGATGCTGCGACTTACCTGGTGGCGGATATCGATCGGGGAGGAGTGTTTGCTTCTGTTTATGGTTCCGTGATGTTGCTGCCTGAAGAGGAGAGATGCCTGATCAAAGGTGTCATTATCAATAAATTTCGCGGCGATGTGTCACTTTTCGAGGAAGGACGGCAGATCATCCGGGAACTTACCGGAGTGCCGGTGGTCGGTGTAATCCCTTATTATAAAGATATTCATATCGAAGAAGAAGATTCTGTCGCTTTGGAGGCAAAAGCTTCTGCTGCTGTGGCAGGGAAGATCAATGTGGCGGTGATTCGTCTGCCGAGAATGTCTAATTTCACCGATTTCAATGCATTGGAGAGAGACGGGCGTTTCCATTTATATTATACGGATAAAGCGGAGGAGATCGGTAAAGCGGATGTTATCATTCTGCCGGGAACAAAAAGTACCATAGCCGATTTGCAGGCTATTTATGCCAACGGGGTGGCCGAAGCTGTGGTGAAGGCGTTTCGGAAGAAGAAAAAAGTCATCGGCATTTGTGGCGGGTATCAGATGATGGGAGTGCGGATCGAGGATCCCGGGCAGGTCGAAGGTATGCAAACCGCGACCGACGGATTGGGTTTACTGCCTCTGGTCACGGTGATGCAGGATGCGAAGGTGGTTTGTCAGAGTCATTTCCGTTTTAAGAATTATGAATCGGATTGTGCCGGTTATCAGATTCACATGGGGACGACGACACCTTTACACGCGGGAGGGCGGCAAACAACGCTCAATACCCTTGCGGACGGTACAACCGACGGTTATCGGTTGAACGCAGACTGCTGGGGAAGTTATATGCACGGTATCCTCGACAATCCGGTTGTTTTAGACGATCTGGCCGCAGGTTTCGGAGTGACTGCCGGCAGTGGTTTTGATTACAGGGCTTTTAAAGAACGGCAATACGACCTTCTGGCCGGTCAGGTACGGAAAGCTGTCGATTTGGACTATATTTATTCAACTTTATTTTTATAACTATGATTCACGGACATGGGGATGACCTTTATAAATCGCAGGTGCAAATAAAAGCGAACTTTTCGACAAATGTCTGGTATGAAGCGGATACCCGTCCCTTGTGTGATTTTTTGAGTACGCATCTCGAAGGTATTTTTCATTATCCGGAACCGGATGCCGGTTCTTTCCGTAAGGTGGCTGCTGCCTGCCACGGGCTTACTCCCGAACAGGTTTTGGTCGGAAACGGGGCTACGGAATTGTTCTATATGGTGGCTCATGCTTTTTCCGGTAATCGTACGTTGATACCTGTCCCGTCGTTTACGGAGTACGAAGATGCATGTACCTTGTATGACCATCATATCCAATTCGTCGGGCAGGTCGATGTGGAGCATATTCCCGAACATACCAATCTGATGTTTATTTGTAACCCCAATAATCCGGACGGACGAATCTGGAACCTGGAAGAAATTACGGCTTTGGTGAAAAATTATCCGGATATGGTGCTGGTTGTCGACGAATCGTTTATTCATTTTGCTCCCGGGACGGAGTCGGCTTTATCACTGCTGAAAGAATATTCGAATTTGTTGGTTATAAAATCGATGACCAAGTGTTATGCTATTCCGGGCTTGCGTTTGGGATATATGCTGGGAAATCCGGCTATCGTCGAATTTGTGGCTTGCTTCGGGCAGCCTTGGTCTGTGAATGCGCTGGCGATAGAAGCCGGGAAATTCTTGCTCCGGCATGGCGGCGAAGGTTTGCCGGATGCTTCTTTGTTAAGGATCCGGCAGCAGGAGTTCGCTGCACAGATGGCCCGAATTCCCGGATTCCGTCCCTTGCCTTCGGGAACGTCTTTTTTTCTCGTAGAAACGGATTACAACAGTTCGGCTTTAAAGAAATATCTGTTGGAGGAACATGGACTATTGATTCGGGATGCTTCCAATTTCAGAGGATTGGATACGCACTATTTTAGGGTGAATACCCTGACTGAGGCAAAAAACCGGCTCCTGTTGGAAGCATTGGAAAGTGTAGATAAAGTCAAATTAGAGCCTTATGAATGAGGTGTGGCTGGTTATTCTTCCCTTGATTGCGGGTTATCTGCTGGATCTGGCCTTTGGGGATCCCCGGACAATCCCGCATCCTGTCGTGGGGTTTGGAAATATGATCTCTTGGGCGGAACGGCATTTCAATTGCGGCCGATTCCGGAAATGGAAAGGGGCTGTCGTGGCACTGTCGTTTCCTTTGTTTGCCGGTATGGCCGGTTGGGGGATAACCGTCGGGACACTGGCCGTTGGGGATTGGTGTTTCTGCATTGTTGCGTCTGTCTTTGTTTTTTATGGATTGGCTAACCATAGCCTGATCCGGGAAGGGAGGGAAGTCATCGATATATTGAAAAAACAGGGCGTGGAGGCGGGACGCCGGCGCCTGTCCTGGATTGTAGGCAGAGATACGTCGGAATTATCGCCTAAGGGAATATATACAGCTGTACTCGAAACGATGGCAGAGAATCTGAGTGACGGGGTTGTGGCTCCTTTATTTTATTATGCTTTGGGCGGATTTCCGGCTATGATGGCTTATAAGATGGTAAACACCCTGGATTCGATGATCGGTTATAAAGATGAGCGTTACCGGCAGTTCGGTTGTATGGCAGCCCGTTTGGACGATGTATTGAATTATATCCCGGCCCGGTTGACTGCTTTGTTTATGGCCCTGGTAGCCTATCGTCCCGGTCTGTTCCGGTTTATTTACCGTTATTGCCACCAGCATGCCAGCCCGAATTCCGGTTTCCCGGAATCGGCTATGGCGGGAATTTTAGATTGCCGGTTCGGCGGTGCACACGTTTATCACGGTTTGTTGGTCGAGAAGCCTTATATCGGGGATAACGACAGAGAAATAAGCTATGCCGATTTCCGGATCGCAGTCCGGGTGAATCACATGGTAACTCTCCTTACGGTAGTATCGATCGTTGCGGTTTGCCTATGTGTGTTTATCAAATAAAGAACGGGGGAAGATCTCCCCAATAAAAGTGAATATAGCTGGCAGTGACATGCCCGGAACGATAAACCGGCGTATCGACTTCCATTCCTTTGGCATTCGTTACCCGGGCAATGGATGGCAGGGGGCTTTGGCCCGGGATTATGCGGGAGTAATGGAATTCGTGGCCCCGGTATTCCTGCCCGTTCAGAAAAATTTTGCGATATCCGAGTTTTAATTTCATATTTTCCATCGTTGCTCCTTGCGGTAAAAAACCGCACATCGGATAGGAATGTCCGTCTGTATCGGTAATATATTCTCCGAGGTACATCATTCCCCCGCATTCGGCAAACAGGTGTCCTCCGTTTTGGCAATAATTCAGTATCGACTGCCGCATCGTCCGGTTTTCACTCAAACGGGAAAGGTAAAATTCCGGGTAGCCTCCGGGTAAATACACCAGGTCGGAGACGGGAAGTTCACTGTCATACAGCGGACTGAAAAAAGTGAGTTTGCCTTTTTGTTCCAGTACACGTAAATTTTCCGGATAGATGAAATTGAAAGCTTCGTCACAGGCGATGGCAATACACATGTCACTGGCATGGCTGTTTGTTTTTCCCGGAAGACAGGACGACGGGGCAGTTGCACAGGAACAAATATCCAGCAAACGGTCGATATCCACCGTCTGTTCCACCTGACAGGCGATCCGGTCGGCAAATTCATCGAAGCAAAACTCACTATCGATGTTCAGGCCCAGGTGGCGGGAGGGTATTTCGATGCCTTTGCATTTGGGCAAATATCCCAGTGCTTCGACGCCGGCATCCCGGCAGGCTTGTTGCAGGTAGGTGTAATGCGATTCGGAACCGACGAAGTTGAATACAGCTCCTGCGATTTGGATATCGGGACGGAAATGTTTGAAACCATAGAGGATTGCTGCGACGGTGTAAGCGGTCGACCGGGCATTGACCACGAGGATAACGGGAAGATGCAACAGGCCGGCAAGTTCGGCGCTGCTACCTGCCATGTTATCGTATCCGTCGAAAAGTCCCATAACCCCCTCGGTGATGCAGATGTCTGCCGTTCGGCTATGCCGGGCATATACCTCCTGTACATGTGTCGCTGAAGCCATGAAGGTATCTAAATTGTATGACGTTTGCCCGGCCGCAGCTGCATGGTGTTTGGTGTCCAGGTAGTCGGGGCCGCATTTGAACGGTTGTACTTTCAGACCGCGGTTTTTCAGCGCACGCAATAATCCCAGCGTGAAAGTGGTTTTTCCGCTGCCCGACGAAGCTGCACCGATGAGAAATTGAGATGTATGCATATTTTCCGCAATAGATAGTGATTCATTTTTACTTCACGATGATTTCGTCCGTGAACAACCAACCGCGTAAATCCTTGTCCGAACGGGCCTGGTAACGCACGTAACGGGTCGAGGCACATCCTGTCCAACCGAAGTTTCCAAAGCAGACCGGTTTTTCTTTCGATACCTTGTATTCCTCTCGCTTCGCTTCCACGAAATTCTTCCCGTCTGTCGAGAAAGAAACGATCACCTCGCACGGCAAAAACACCTCAGGATTCACCACTTGAATAAAAGTTGCCTCCACGGAAGTTATGCAAATGGCCTTCCCCAGGTCGATAGTTACATCGAGGCGGTCCCGCGATATAAATCCCTGCCACGCACCATCGGAATACGTCCATCCCCCGCGAATACCATCCGTCAGGGTCTTATCCCCCTGCGCTTTGTAATGTTCGTTATAAGGAGCATTGTACACCACCGGCTTCCCCAATGCCAAATGAACGACCCTTTCCTTTGCTTCGGGACGTTCCCCTAACTCTTGCTCCAGGGGAAAAGGATGGTACCCCCGGTCACGCAACCATCCGATCTCCCGGCATACCCGCCCGCGAAAATCAGGATATGACTTGTTGGCAGGTTCACTCCACGCCACTTCAGCGATAGCCAACAAACGGGGATAAGCCATATATTCGTAATGTTCATCGGTAGGGATATACTCCGCCCACAAATTGCCCTGCACGCCATAAATCAATTTCGCCTCTTCCTCTGTGAACGCGGGAGATGCCGGGTCATACGAATACACGTTAGCCAGTGGCAAATACCCCCCGCTTGCTTCCGGCTGAAACTGCGGTGCATCCTGGTAACTATCCAGATAACAAAATTTTCCGGGAGTCATCACGACACGATGCCCGGCTTTCACGGCCCTTACTCCGCCTTCCTCGCCCCGCCACACCATCACCGTGGCATTCGGAGCCAACCCGCCTTCCATGATCTCGTCCCATCCCAACAACTTACGCCCGTGGCCGTTCAAAAACTTCTCCACACGGCAAATCAGATAACTCTGTAATTCATCCTCGTTCTTCAACTCCTCGTCCGCCATCCGCCGCCGGCATTTCGGACAACTCTTCCATGCCTGTTTGCCAGCCTCATCGCCCCCGATGTGAATATATTCCGACGGGAAAAGCGCCATCACCTCGGTAAGTACATTTTCCAGAAAAGTAAACGTTTCCTCGTTACCCACGCAAAAATCAGACCCCTTATAAGGTTCACCCGCACACGATAAACCGGGATAAGCCGCCAATACCTCTTCCGAATGGGCAGGCATCTCTATCTCAGGAATTATCGTGATATGGCGTTCCGCCGCGTAACGCACCAGCTCCCGGATATCCTCCTGCGTGTAATACCCGCCTTGAGCGGCAGGATCCTCCCGCTCGCAATACTTGCGTCCATCGGCAGTATTCCACCATTTCTTCCATTCCGCTTCCGGGCGCCACGCTGCAAAACTTGTGAGCCTCGGGTATTTTTTGATCTCGATACGCCAACCGGCGGCATCCGTCAAATGCAAATGCAAGCGGTTCAACTTATAACGGGCCATAGCGTCTATCTGCTTCTTGACAAACTCCTTCGGGCGGAAATGACGCGAAACGTCTATCATGAATCCGCGGTACCCGAACCGCGGGAAGTCTTTAACCGTCACCGCCGGAACTGTCCAGCCTCCCCGTTTATCCGGCTTCATCAATTGCAGCAATGACTGCAAACCGTAAAACAAACCGGTTGCGGTAGAGGCCGATACCGTCACTATTTCCGGTTTAACTTCCAAAACATACCCTTCGGGATGAATGCCCGCATCGGATATTTTTTGAAAAAATACGACATCCTTGCCCGTATGATCTTTTCCGTGCCATTCTTGTCTCCCCGTAGATAACTCCGCTGCCGCGTAATTGACTAAACTTTCCTTCTCCGCTCCACTCAGATTGGTGTGCCATGCCGTAACTTCCGATATACGGAACTCTCCTGTTCCCGGGAGTACTTCCCTCGGGACAGGAATCACCCTTTCCTCCTGTGCCGACAATGTTCCCCAGACACCCAGGAACACGCTGAAAAACAGATTCCGTACAAACGACATATCTTCCGAATCTTTCTTTAATTCACTACTATTTCATCCACAAACAAAAACGCCGGGTAACCTTTCCCGGGATGCCAATCGGGCATTACATTCTCGGGAGAAGCCATAATCCGCATGTAACGGGCTTTCACCGGGGCAAATGTCTGCTTATGCACGTACAATCCGTTACGGTCGGATTCCTGCATCTCCGGGTATTCCCCGAAAAACACGCGCTCAAAATTTTTCCCGTCCTCCGAAACCTCTATGGCCACGGAACGCACGTCGAATATCCAATCCCCTTTTTCTACGCAATTGTGAAATGTCACGGAAGAGATTTCCTCAACCCGGCATAAATCGATCGTCACATCCATATCATTACCCCGGAAAGCGATCCAACGCCCCGTTTTATAATTGCCATTCCCCTGCAAACCATCGACAAGAGTCGTGATTCCGTTGAACTTGTACTGCTCGTTTATGGGCTGGTTAGCGACTATCGGCTTGCAAGTCGATTTGCCGAAAGTGATCTTTTCCGTCACTACGCGGCTGTTTCCTGAGGGACGCACCGCCATCGCCCGAAACGTTCCGCTTTGACTGACAGACAACACCCCCGCCGTCACCGGCGACTGAACCGTGGGTTCTGTCCCGTCCAGCGTATAATGAATCGGTGCGTCGTCAATCGTGCCCGTGAAAATATCCACCGTCCCGTTTTTCGTGTTAACGCGATAATCTGCCGTCACATCGAATATATGCTTCGCGTAATTATATCCCAGGGCATCGTACAAACGAGTCAGCCGCAACAATCGTTCCAGAAAGTCAGTGTAATCTTTTTTCTCCGGTTGGCTCCACTGAATTTCGCAAAGAGCCGCCCAGCGCGGTAAAGCCATGTATTGTAATTGCGGGAAAGTGGTGATATATTCCGTCCAATGGTTCGCCTGCACGCCTTTGATAAACTTCTGCTCGTCAGAAGTGAGCATTGAAGGTATGGGTTCGTAACCATACACGTGTGCTAGCGGGGAGTAACCTCCATTCGCTTCCGGTTCTTCCTCGGTATCCTTGCTCTGGTAATGATTGAAATACAAGTAAGTGTCCGGAGTCATGATCACATCATGATGTTGGCGTGCGGCCTCGATACCTCCACCTTCCCCGCGCCAGGACATCACCGTGGCATTCGGGGCCAAACCGCCCTCCAGTGTTTCGTCCCAGCCGATCATCCGGCGCCCGTGTTCATTTAAAAATTTCTCCGCGTGGCAAATAATAAAACTCTGCAAATATTCCTCCTTCGTGTGCCTGTCGTCACCTTTGATACCCAATGCTTTGATACGGGCCTGACATTTCGGGCATTTTTCCCATCTCACCTTGGGGCACTCGTCTCCTCCTACGTGAATGTACTCGGAAGGAAAAATCTCCATAATTTCTGTCAATACGTCATCGATAAAAGTCAACACGCTGTCGTTCCCTGCACAAAGCACTTCTTCGGACACTCCCCACATTCTCCACACTTCGTACGGACCTCCGGTACACCCCAAATACGGATACGCGGCCAATGCCGCCTGCATATGTCCCGGCAAATCGACCTCGGGGATCACGGTAATATAGCGTTCGGCGGCATAGTCCACTATTTCCCGTGCTTGCTCCTGCGTGTAAAAACCGCCATACGGCTTACCGTCATATTTACCGCTATTATGCCCGATCACCGTTTCCGTGCGACGGGAACTTACTGTTGTCAACTCAGGATATTTCTTTATCTCGATGCGCCATCCCTGGTCGTCGGTAATATGCCAATGTAATCGGTTCATGTTATGCAAAACCATCATATCGATAAACTTCTTCACCTCGTCTACCGTGAAAAAATGGCGGCACACATCGAGATGTACCCCCCGGTAACCGAAACGCGGCTCGTCTTCTATCCCGACAGCGGTTAATACGGGAACACTGTTCGCCTTTACAGGGATAGCCTTGCGCAACGTTTGTATGCCATAGAATACGCCTGCCTCACTTGCCCCGGCAATCACTACTCCGCTGGCAGACACATTCACACGGTACCCTTCCGGATTTTTAATACTCGAATCTAATTGTAACGTTACATTTTTCTTCCCGCGCGAACCGGTTTCCACCCGGTAATCCCGTCCGGTAGCCGCTTTCAGGTAATCCGCCAGAAACAAAGCGTTGTGGCGCATTGCCACGTTCTCTCCCGGGTAAACAATACACACGCCATCATCCAACACGAATTCCCCGCCTGAAAAATTCTCCCGGATTTCCAGCGGGGCAGGAATAATTTCGTAACACGACTCACTCTTTTTCTCTGAACACGCTAAAAACCAGCCGGCTAAAGCAATCACGCTGACTGTTCTAAATAAATTTTTCATAATAACCATTTCATAACTACAAAAATAACACATGCAAATAAAATAGCAAACACGTGCCCAAAGTAATAGGAGAATAATATAAAACGCCATCTCTTTTTTTACCGGTGTTTCGCTTTTAACAAGACCGGATTCGGTTCGGCTGTCGTTCCTGAGTCGTAGGCTTCCTGGGCGTATCCCGGTAGTTCATTGAATAATTTCCCGGTTTGTTGCAGGAGATTTTTTTAATTTTTTCTACCTTTGTCACAATTTTGGTGATGTAATAGATTTCATCCGTTACATAAAAGGGAATCCGGTGAGAATCCGGAATAGTGCCCGCTACTGTGAATCCCGTAATTGATAAGTTTCTTATGCCACTGTCCAATGGAGGATGGGAAGGTCGCTTTTCAGGGATAAGTCAGGAAACCTGCCGGAATTATACAGAAAATAAGCATTCCCGGGGTCAGAAATGTGATCGTTAAATGTCTAATTTTCTATCGATTAATGAAAAAGTGGTGTGCGCTGACAAGCGTTTTGTTGTTTGTCATTGGTCAGGTATGGTCGCAAACGACTATCAGCGGTAAAGTGGTGAGTGTTGAATCCGGGAATCCGGTAGATGGTGCCAATATCCGGGTAGACCATAGTCTTGCGGGTTGTTCGACCAATGCTAAAGGAGAGTTTGTCCTTCGGAATCTGCCCGAAGGAACCCATGAGTTGCGGGTGACTCATGTCAGTTATGCTCCCAGATCGGTTACGGTAAAGAGCGGGGAAAGCCAGGTCGTTGTGCAATTGGAAAACAGCTACATCAATATCGGTCAGGTTGTAGTCACCGGAACGGGAACACACCGGCGGATGAAAGACAGCCCGGTGCCGGTATCGGTTATTACGGCTCAGGATATCCGGGAAGCCAACCTCTCGACCATGGAAGAAGTATTGACTAAGATGAATGCTTCGTTTGCTTTTGTGACGAGCGGTATGGGGACAACCATGAGTTTGAACGGCCTGAATGACGATTATATACTGGTGTTGGAAAATGGGCGCCGGCTGGCCGGGGATGACCGGATTTCCCGTATCAATGTCGCTAACATCAAGCGGGTCGAGATTTTGAACGGTGCTGCCTCGGCGCTTTATGGAAGCGATGCGATAGGAGGGGTGATCAATATTATTACCGACGATGCGAAGAATGTGATGCAGGTTTCCAGTGATACCCGTTATGGGAGTAAGGGGCGTTTCTCGGAGGCTGTGAATGCAGATTTTAACCGGGGTAAATTCGGTTCGTATACCTCTTATCAACGCTTGCAGGCCGACGGATGGCAATTGAATGCTTTGGAGGCTGCTTATGCGACGGATAAAGAGACAAAACGGAAATATCGTAATCCGGAAAAAGACAAGGCAACGGATAAGGAAGCTTCGACAGCCTTTTATTCCAATACAGTGAATCAACGTTTTACCTATGCGGTGAACGATCGTCTCACCCTGGGGATAAGGGGTACGTATTATAATTGGGAGAACGACCGGCCGGCATCGGTGTATAAATACAATATGGAGCATGAAACGTATACTTATGGCGCAGGAGCTAAATATATGATCAATAAATCTGCTTATATCGATGCCGATTTTTATTCCGATAATTTTACTTCGCGTTACGACTCGGTCAGTAAGCCCGGAGAAGCTTCCCGGGGGAAAGATACCCGGAAAAAAGTGCATTATTACAATGGCTCGTTAAAAGGTATTTTTAAACTCGGACAGGCACAAAAATTTTCTGTGGGTATGGAGTATGTGAAAGAGACTTTGATGAGTGCTACCGATGATCTGGATGGGGAAAATATGTATACGATGGCTCTTTTCCTGCAGGATGAGATCCGGTTATGGAAGAATTTTCAGGCTGTGGTCGGGTTGCGGTATATCTATAACGAATTTTTTAAAAATTATGCTACTCCCAATGTTGCCTTGAGTTATAAGTGGGGCGACCTGAATTTCCGGGCATCTTATGCCTCCGGTTTCCGGACTCCTACCTTATCCCAGTTGTATGCCACGGATGTGGCGAAAACGACGGATATGGTGACGATTCCTAATTTTAACCTGAAACCCGAGAAAAGTGATTATTTTATGCTGAATGCAGAATACGTACACAATAGAATTTCGTTTTCTGTATCCGGATATATCAATAAAATCCGGGATATGATCAACTACCGGGGAATCGATCCGGCTATAGCCGAACAGTTGGGGTATGGTAAACACGATGAGGCCCAACAGCGGGATAATATAAGCCGGGCTGAGGTAAAAGGGGTAAAAGCAGTATTGAATGTATATGCCGGAGCCGGTTTTTCGGTGGGGGGAAGTTATCATTTTATGGATACCGAAGATAAGACAACTCAGGAACCGATCGATAAAAGTGTGAAAAATGTCTGGACGGCCAATGCCCGCTGGGGACACCGCTGGGGATTATATCATCTGAATGTCAACCTTAACGGTCGTATTCAGGAAGGGCGCTACTCTAAGACCTATTATTACGATCCTGCTCCCGGTTTTTCACAATGGGATCTGAATACCCGGCATTCTTTTAACTTGAAATCGGTGGTATTGGAACCGGGGTTCGGGGTGGAAAATCTTTTCGACAAAGTCGACGACCGCCCCTGGAATAGTAATTACTCGACTTTGAATCCCGGTCGTTCGTTTTATGTCAGTTTGTCTGTAAGATTTAATTGATGCGGCTATATTGTTTTTGAATTTTGCATGGAACATATCCTCTTGCTTTTAGCAATATTGGCACTGGTAAAGTCGGTATGGGTGATGAGTTTGTGGCCCGGGAAACGGTGGGTTTTCATATTCGGTTGTATATGTGTGGTTTTTATCGTTTCAGTCCATGATTGCGTCATAGAACTGGGAAAGCCTGTCTTTGACCGGTGGATTTCTGATTATGATTCTTTACTGGATCTTTCCCTGTGGGCTATGGCGGATCTTTTATTGACTGCTTTCCAATGCCGGGTTGCTATGCAATACCGGTTCGGCGGTGCTCTGAAGTTTTGGGAAAAAATACTATTGTATAGTCCACCGGTAATTATTTTCCCTGTCTTATTTTATCTTCATTTCTCTTTTTTTTATTGGTTCCCTGGCCTGAGTTTCGGACAAGGGACAGGTCTGTTCGGTGTTTGTATTTTGGGTATAGTGAGCGGGGGAACCTGGGGAGTAAAGAAGTTGTTGCCCGAGGTGGAGCTGCGTTTGGAATTGACCGTTCTTTTGGCTTTATTTCTTTTGGCAGGGATTGTGGTGTGTACGGTCTTTCATCCTTCGGTACAAGTGGTTCCTGCCATCCGGACGGCGGATTGGAGGCAGACGCTTGAAGTTGCCGGAGTAATGTTGTTTTTGATTTCCGGAGGTTTTATCCTGTGGAAATGGCGGAAGTGTAAAAAAATGAAATTCAGAATATAAATCTTTAAATCATGGAAAATATTTCGAATGTATTGTTTTGGATCTCTAACGGTTTGTTGGTACCTGTCATTGTGGGTTTGTTATATTTTTTTATCCGGGCTTTGTTTCTTTTGGGGGGAGTTTACGGGGAATATCTCGAACGTAAAAAAACAGAACGGGATTTGAATGAAAAGTTGGAAAATATGACTGAAGAGGAGGTGTATGGATTTCGGACGGATTTGGGGAAAATGCAACCGACTCCTTTTGTTTTTACCGCCCGAAAGTTGTTGGCTGACGGGATGACTTCCATTCACCGGGATCGTCTGATCGGCGGATATGAAATACAGGAAAGTACCCGTTTGAATATGGCAAAAAATCTGACGAAATTTGGTCCGATTCTGGGATTGATGGGTACTTTAATCCCTATGGGCCCGGCCTTGGTGGGGCTTTCCACCGGGGATGTGGCATCGATGGCTTATAATATGCAGGTTGCTTTTGCAACTACTGTTATCGGATTATTTTCGGGGGGGATAGGTTATATTTTGTTACAAGTGAAACAACGGTGGATCGACCGGGATCTGTTGAATCTGGATTTTTTGGCGGGATTGGCCGGAAGGCTTGAGGAACAGACAGGAAAGGAGGAGATCCGATGAGTCGCCGGCATTTTGATCATCGGGAGGAACATGATCCTGTGGGGATGTTGTCTAATCTGTTCGATGTCGCTATGGTATTTGCTGTAGCACTGATGGTGGCTTTGGTCACCAAGTTTAATATGACAGAGGTTTTTTCGAAGGATGATTTTACAATTGTAAAAAATCCGGGAAAAGAAAATATGGAGATCATTATCAAAGAAGGGGAAAAAATAAATCGGTATAAACCATCTGACAGTGAGGGAGAAGTTGGAAAGAAGGGAAAGAAAATAGGGATTGCTTACGAATTAGAAAATGGAGAAATCATCTATATACCGGAATAAATTTTAAATTTTAACTTATCTTTTCAAGAAATTTATTATAAATAATTATATCTTCGCACCGATTTTGGTGAATTTCATATTTTCTGTATGAAATGTGAGGGAATCCGGTGAAAATCCGGAACAATGCCCGTTGCTGTAATCTCTTTCCGTATTGTCGGAAATTCTACATCACCTTATGCCACTGGATATTGTCCGGGAAGGCGAGGTAGAGGGAGAAAGTCAGAAAACCTGCCGGAATCGGACAATCTTCATTGTTTTCGTGGATCAAGAACAATGAATGAAGAACATAAACAGCTATTGTTTTTATTAACAATGACGGATACAAATCAAGGGGGGCAGAGTACATGCCCGTTGCTTGATGGGTGTTGTGTTTATTCGACAAAATAATAGACATGAAGAAGTTTTTGTGGGTCATAGGCTGTGTGCTTATGCTGTGGGGGATTCCGCTATTCGGGCAGCAGTCCGTAGCACCGGAGATCCCGGAGAGTGCGGTTCGGATGACAAAGGTGTCCGGACAGGTGGTTGATGAAAATACCGGTGATGGGATTCCGCTGGCGACGATTAGTGTAACTGGTTTGGGCTGGGGAACGGTGTGTGACATGAAGGGTTATTTCAAGGTAGAAGTGCCTGTGAATCAGCCTGCTGAATTAACAGTGCGTTCTGTGGGATACGAGACGAAGACACTGGTATTGGAATCGGATGTCACCGGGAATCTGGTCGTTCGGCTGAAGAAAAGCCTGCTGAACCTGGATGAGGTGACGGTAACGGGTACGCGAACGGAAAAAACAGTGGCTGAAACGCCGGTAATGACACGGATTGTGCCATCAGAAGTATTGCAACGGAACGATTTCGAGAGTATGATCGATGTGTTGGAGTATAATATTCCCGGTTTGCGTTTTAATACCGATCCTCGTGGAAATAATATTCAGGTACAGGGGTTGGAAAACAGTTATATTTTGATCCTGGTAGACGGAGAACGTTTGTCGACGACACCGGGCGGACCGATCGATTTCGACCGGTTGACGACTGCCAATATCAAAAAAATCGAGGTATTGAAGGGAGCTGCTTCGGCCTTGTATGGATCGAGCGCGATGGGGATGGTTATCAATATCATCACGGATATACCGAAACGTCCGCTGGAAGGCTGGGCGAAGGTGCGTTATGGAAAGTACAACGATTTGCAATTAGATGCCGGAGTGGGGATGAAATACAAAGGATTTTACGCTCAGACACTTTTCAATCGTACTTCTTCGGATGGATATGACCTGACACCGGAAACTCCGGAATCTTTTACAGAAAATCCTTCTCACCATATGACCATCGAAGAGAAATTGGGTTGGAATAACCAGTATTCCCGCATCACGGTGAAAGGTTCGTTGTATTGGGGTGAAGTGGAAAATCCCTGGGAAAGTACTGCGCCGACACATTACCGTAGTCTGACCAAAACACTACAGGTGAACGCCGAACATGCTTTTAATGACCGCTATAAATTGTACGGTACTTATGCAGGAGATTTTTATACACGTAAGACAGTATATGATTTTCTCTACCTTCCGGATAGCACGAACGCCTGGTCACACGAGCAGACCGTCCGTTTGGTGGATGAATTTAAGCCTTGGGACAATTTGGTGATCGTTAAGGGGTTCGAATGGAACGGGACGAAAAACTATAATAAAATGCAGTATGGTAAAGAAAAAACGATCCGGGATATGGACGATGCCAATCTGTTTGCGCAAGCCGACTGGATGATTACCGATCGGCTGGAGGTGATTGGCGGATTCCGTTATACACACAATTCCGAATTCGGGAGTGCCTTTACACCGAAAATAAATCTGATGTATTCTCCGGGTAATTTCAAGATCCGGGCAGGATACAGCCGGGGATTCAAGACTCCGGGCCTGACAGAGTTGTATTCGGATTTTAATATGGGAAGCGTGTCGCATAATATCGGGAATCCCGATCTGAAAGCGGAACATTCCGATTATTTTTCGGTTTCCGGTGAATATACCTGGCAGGGACGGTTGATGTTGACGGCTGAGTTGTATCAAAATACGGTGGACAATAAGATCAATAGTTATAATGTGGATATAGAGGATCCGAAGCCGGGAGAATTGGGGACAGAGCTTCGTTATGAAAATGTCAAGGGGGTACGTATCCGGGGGGCGGAGGCTACAGCAACGTATTATCCGGTATCGGCATTGCTTTTACGGACATCCTATGCTTTCTGTGATGCTTTGAATAAGGAGACTGGATTGCAATTGTCCGGTAACTCGAAACATGCGATGAATTGGAGTGCTTCGCTGCATGGTAAATTGTTAAAACACGAAGGGGCTGTAACCTTGTCCGGACGCTGGGATTCGAAGCGAATCTCCAAGAGCAGACGGACAGAAACAGATGATTCCGGGCAGGAAGTGGAGGTGATTACCACCCGGACCAAACCGGGTTATACGATGTGGAAACTGACGGCGCAATATACACCCTGGACATGGAAATATATGCGTCTGTCGGTGACCGGTGGTGTCGATAATCTGTTCGATTTCGTCGATACGAGTATTATTTACGACCCGGGACGGCGGTTTTTCGGTTCGTTGATATTACGTTTTTGATAAATAGTTTTCTAATTAATCAATAAAATGAAGAGCATGAATTTAAGACTGAATTTGATGAAGTGGGCCTGCGTTGTATTGGCGTTGGCTGCTGTCGCTTGCGATGATGATAAGAAAAAAACATTACCGGGCGGCGAAACGACTGAGGGGGAAAGAACCCGTACTTTTTTTTCCAATGATTATGCAAGTGGATGGAAATATTTCTCTTTTAAGAAAGGAAATTTTATAGAAACTCCGGCAAAACCTAATGAAAGTTTGGATTGGGATGTCGCTTTCAACCGTTATTATGTGAAAACGAACAGCGGGACTTCAGGTAAAGGTAAAGGAGGATGTATCGATTCCGAAGAAACCGGTTTTGATGCTGTTACTGTTGACAAAAATGCAGCTTTTACAGTAGACGATTCTTTGAGTATTATGACTACGATGGGAAAGAATGGTAAGGATTCTTATAATCCGGAGATAGAGTGTGAGGGATCTAATAGTTGGGCATGGTATAAATATATGGAAGGCGTCTGGTATTATAACCATCATGTTTTCATTTTCCGGTCGGCAGACGGACAAAATTGTGCTAAGGTGATTTTCGATACCTACAAAGATCAAATGGGAAACAGCGGACATATAACTTTCCGTTATATTTATGACGGAGAGCAGGATGCCGATATCGAACAGCCGAAAGAGCCGGAACAACCGGAAGAGCCCGCTCCGGCAGGCGTGACGAAAGATACGGTGGTAAGCAATTATATGGGCGGCCACCGGTGGCATTATTATTCTTTTGCTAAGGGAGAGCTTGTTGATATGACAGACGAGGAAGCTGCTGAAAGTTTGGAGTGGGATATCGCTTTTGACCGGAATTATATCCGGACGAACAGCGGGGAAGGTTGCAAAGGTAATGGCGGAGCCTTGGACATGAATAAGACGGAGTTCGACGATGTGCCCAATCTGCCGACCAGCGGGTATGAGAAGGATAAAACAGCTACCATACAGAATAGTCCGATGTCTTCGCAGAAAGAGATAGAAACAGCCATCAATCCGGCTTTTGTATGCCATGAGGTGGAAGGAACGTGGTTTTATGTAGCAGGTATGGGAGGGGGATATGAGTACAATAACAATGTATTCGGTATCCTGTGTGCCGACGGAACAACGAAAGCAAAACTGATTATGCGTTCTTACGGAAGTAGTCAGATTATTTTTGAATTTGTTTATCCTGCACGTTAAAGTGGTTATTAGATAGTAGTATGATTAGTCCCCGGTAGAGATGATTTATCGGGGATACTCTTAATTTATAAATGTAGTGTGTTATGAGTTTAAAGTCAGGGATATATAAGCATCGTAGAACGGTGCGGCGGGTGGTTGCCGGGGTTGTCGTATTGTGTTGTTTGTGGGCGGTTTATATCCGCTATGTTTCGCCGACACGGGTGGCTCTGGTTAATTTCCCCGCTTATCAGGCATCGAGTATTGCGTTGGCGAACGAAAGCCGGTGGGTACGGGTGGATGTGCTGACAGTAGAGGAGGCCGCAAAAATAGGCCGCTATGATGTAGCTTTGTTTTTCGGACCGGGGTTGCGGCTGAATGGTGATCAGGCGGCGGATATTGAGGCGGCGGGAGCTAAGGGAACGGCGGTTTATACACTGATTTTTCCATCGGGAGTTATTGCAAACCATCATGTAGATAGTTTACAGCAGGAGTTGATCGGTGATTATTACGGGAATGGAAATAAAACGAATTATAAGAATTTACTGGGTTTCTGCCGGACGGCATTGGACCGGCGGAAGTGGTTTGCGCCGGCAGTAGACAGACCGGTGCATTTGCCTTCTGATTATTACTGGCATTTGGGTGAGGAAAATTTTTTCACGGACTTGAACGGGTACAAGAGCTATTGTCGCGAGCATGGTTTTTACAAGGAAGGAGCGCCTTCCGTAGCTCTTGTTTCCGGGATGACTTCACCTTTGAGCGGTAACCGGGCAAATGTAGATACCTTGATTCGCCGTTTGGAGCGTGCCGGAATGAACGTTTATCCGATTCATGCGGCGCGGAAACGGTTGGAAATGTTGAAAGAAGTATCACCGGATGCCGTGATTTATTTGCCGATGGGACGTTTGGGAGGCGATCGGGCAGTGAAGTGGCTTGAGGAGCGGAATATCCCTTTGTTTTGTCCATTGACTTTGCTGCAAAAACGGCAGGAGTGGGAAGCTGATCCGCGTGGGTTGACAGGTAGTTATCTTTCGGCTAGTGTCGTGCTGCCGGAAATTGACGGAGGAGGGCGTCCGGAGGTATTGTCGGTTCAGGATGCCGATGAAAACGGATATTATCAGTTTGTGCCGGTGGATGACCGGGTAGATGATTTGGTAGAAGCAATTTGCCGGCAGGTGAAATTACAGCGGATGCCAAACCGGGATAAACGTATTGCTGTTGTTTATCTGAAGGGACCGGGACAGAGTGCTCTGACAGCAGCAGGGTTGGAAGTGGCACCTTCGTTGTATGAATTGCTGAAACGGTTGAAAGCGGAAGGTTATACAGTAGAGGGTATTCCGGAAACGGAAAAGGAATTCGAGGCGATGCTCCAACGGGAAGGTCGTGTTTTCGGTAGTTATGCGAAGGGACGGATTGCGGAGTTTATGGCGACGGGACATCCTGAGTGGATAAAAAAATCGGATTATGAAGCGTGGGTGCAAAAGGTGTTGACTCCGGAAAAATATGCGGAGGTGGTGGAGCGTTATGGAGAGGCTCCCGGTAGTTATATGGTTGGGGAACAAGATGGTGAACCGGCTTTGGCGTTTGCTTGTCTGCATTTTGGAAATGTGGTTTTAATGCCACAACCACCTGCGGCATCCGGGGATGATGAGTTTAAGATTGTACATGGTGCAAAGGTGGCACCACCTCATGCTTATATGGCTCCTTACCTTTGGATTCAGAACGGATTTAAAGCGGATGCCTTAATCCATTTCGGAACGCATGGTAGCCTGGAATTTACGCCGGGTAAGCAGGCCGCTCTGTCGCGGGAGGACTGGTCAGACCGGATGGTAGGAACTTTACCGCATTTTTATTATTATACCATTGCAAATGTGGGTGAAGGGATCGTAGCCAGGCGAAGGACGTATGCTTCACTGGTGTCTTATCTGACACCTCCGTTTATGGAGAGCCGTACACGCGGACAGTATGAAGAACTTTTCGACTTGATTGCTCGTTACGACCGGACTTCGGAAGTACAACGACAGGAGGTGGCATTGCAGATTAAGCGGAAGGTGGTTGCATTGGGATTACATCATGATTTGCAGCTGGATAGTGTGATTACTATACCGAGTACAGAGCAGGAGATTCGGCAGGTAGAGAGTTTTGCCGAAGAAATTGCCAATGAAAAGATGACGGGCAAGCTTTATACAATGGGGCAAGTGTATGCCGGGAAAGAAATGGAGGAGACTGTCGTTGCCATGAGTGCCGAGCCACTGGCCTATAGTCTGGCCCGGCTCGACCGGCAGAAAGGGAAAATTACACCGGAACAATATAATGATAATGTGTTTATATCCAGATACTATTTGTCAGATTCCCGTCAGTTGGTGAGAAAGGCACTACGGACTGGCAGCAATTTGTCGCTCGGGGAGTTGGGGGTGAATATGGAAGATGTGATGCGGGCGAAAGCGACGGAAATGGCTGTAAGTCCGCGGCAATTGTCGATGAGTGAGATGATGGCGATGGCTTCGGAAGCAGGTAATAATATTTCCGAAGGCGTGAAAAAAAGTGAGGGAGGAATGAAAATGCCGGCCGGAATTCCGAAAGTCGGTAAGATGCCGGATTGGGTGAAAAAAAGGATTGAAGCCCGGAAAAAGGCGGAAGCGGAAGGGAAAAAAGCGGAGATGCCGGAAGTTCCGGCGGAAGAAAAAGAATTTGCACAGGCGGTTGGGGAGATTGAGCGGACAGCTGAAAATATACAACAGTATGTACAGGAATTGCGTGAGTCTCCGGAACGGGAAATGCGTTCGTTGTTGAATGCGTTGAACGGTGGATTTATAGCTCCGTCGCCGGGAGGGGATGCTGTGCGTAATCCGAATACACTGCCGACCGGGCGTAATCTCTTCGGTATTAATGCCGAAGCAACACCTGGTGTGAGGGCCTGGGACGAAGGGAAGGCGTTGGCCAAGTCCACGCTCGACCGGTATTATCGTAAGCATGGTGAATATCCGCGTAAAGTCAGTTACACTTTTTGGGCGGGGGAGTTTATCGAAACTGAGGGAGCGACTTTGGCTCAGGCTTTGTATATGTTGGGGGTTGCCCCTGTTCGTGACGGAATGAATCGTGTGACAGATCTGCGTTTGATTCCATCGGCTGAACTGGGTCGGCCGAGGATAGACGTTGTGGTTCAGACCTCCGGACAATTACGTGATGTGGCTGCTTCCCGTTTGGAATTATTGACTAAGGCTGTGAAAATGGTGGCTCAGTCGGAAAATGACACTTGCGGGAATTATGTGTCGGAAGGAACGGTAGAATCAGAAAGAATTTTGTTGGAAAAAGGTTTCTCTCCGAAAGAAGCCCGTGAACTGTCGACAGTACGTGTTTTCGGTGGAGCCGGTTATGGAACGGGAATCACAGGATTGGTGGAAAAAGGAGATGCCTGGGAAAAGGAATCCGAGATTGCTGCCCGTTATCTAGTGAATATGGGGATGATGTACAGTGACGGTAAAGCCTGGGGTAAGTATGGTAAAGAAGTTTTTGAAGCGGCTCTACATGATGCGGATGTGGTTGTTCAACCCCGTCAGAGTAATACATGGGGAGCTTTGAGTTTGGATCATGTTTATGAGTTTATGGGTGGTCTGAATCTTACGATAAGGCAGATTACGGGTAAGGATCCGGAAACTTATTTGAGTGACTACCGGAACAGGAACCACATGCGCGTGCAGGACCTGAAAGAGGCGATAGGGGTAGAAGGACGTACTACTCTTTTTAATCCTGAGTATATTCGTGAAAAAATGAAAGGAGGTGCTTCGTCGGCCGCTCTTTTTGGTGAAACGATCCGGAATACTTTCGGATGGAATGTGATGAAGCCTTCGGTGATAGGAAACGATATTTGGGATCGTATCTATCAAGTGTATGTAAAAGATGAGTTCAATCTGGGGATACACCATTTTTTTGAAGCGGAAAATCCGGCTGCGTTGCAGGAGATTACAGCAGTGATGTTAGAAACAGCACGGAAAGGATACTGGAAAGCAACGGAGGAGCAATTGAGGGAAATATCCGGCTTGCATGTCCGGTTTATCAGTGAGCATGGACCGGCCTGTTCCGGATTTGTATGCGATAATCAGAAATTGCAGAAATTTGTAATTTCTCATATATCTGAAAATGGCCGTGAAGTATATCAGAAACAATTGGACAGGACCCGGGAAGTGCAAACCGAACATAGGCAGAATGCGGTGGTGTTGAAAAAAGAGGTTTCTTATCAGCCGGCGCAAGAAAACCGGAATACCTTAATCGGTCTGAAACCTGTATTTACCGGGATGCTGATCGTTGGGATACTATTGGTTTTAGTGGTAATTTGGAGGCGGAAAAAAAGATAAATGAGAATTTAGCAGTTGGTTTGACCACCTAGTTTAGCTTCTATCTCTTTGATTTTCAGCTTGCCCTACATTAGTTTCGGAAGAAGTGTGTCACGAAGGCAAATAAGCCTGTCATTTTCTTGTAACACCTTTGCCATTTGCTCAAAATGGCAAAGGTGGCGTTCATCGTTCTTGCCTCATATTCGGAGGGTATTCTGATTTCAAATTCGGGCAATGCTTTTTTATTAAGGTGAAGTACGGTAGTTCCATTCACATATCCGAGACAATGTCCCTTAAATTGTATTTTGATATAAAGGGCAAAGAGATTGGCTATTTTATCTTATTTATCAGTTATTATCCATTCTCCTATTTTACCTCCCTTTCTAGTCAGCCTTTCATCTGCTCGTAATTGCCCCATTATCTTACGAACTTGCCGTTCACTTAAATCAAGCCTTCTTGCAAGTTCTGCCCTTGATATAGAAGGATTATTCTTTATCAGTCCAATAAGGTCTTCGACTTCTTTTGGATCACTTTGGATCATCTTTGGATCATCTTTGGATCGCTTTGGATCGCTTTGCTCTTCTGTCCTCCAAATGACTACTCTGAAATCTTCCTCCTGGTAAAACTCCGGTGTCTTCAACCCATAATCGCGACATTTCTCAATAATATCTTCTGTACCAGTACCAACCTTCTCGATATACCCCTTCCAATACATCGGATCGGCTATCAATGGATTAGTCGGCAGAGACTTATGAGGTCCTTGAAGTTTCTGCACCGTGAGTCCATACGGTAGTTGTCCTGGATTCCAAATCTCCAGCCTATTCCGGAATAGCATCACCTGAACACTTGCATTACTCGTATAATCTCTATGACAAATGGCATTGACAATCGCTTCTTTAACTGCATCAATAGGCAATTCAGGATGAGTTGGAACAGATGCTGTTTCTCCTTCATCACGAGTACCCACCCAATTATTCACACGACTCATTACAAAACTCGTTGATTGATCCACCAATTCAAATACATCTCCACGATAAATCTGATATGCTGGCATAGGCTTTCTCACCACATTACCATAAAACTGAACGCATTTAACTTCTGAAGGTATGAAATATTTCTGAGGTTTCTTGCCGAAAAGCAGAATTGCAGCATTGGCAATCCTATCGTTTTCATCAATCAAATCCAAATGAGTAAGCAACTCTTTTATGGGAGTATCTACCGAAAGTGGAAAATTTCGTTTTGAACGGGCAACTTGAAGAAAACTACGTATTTTATCCTCATCCAAATCATCAAGTGTAGCTCCATTGTCGTATGAGGCATCGAACGGTCGCCATCTTATATATTCTTTTTCCTCAAGATAACGAATCAATGATGCATATACAGATGTACGTAATCCTTCTAAATCCACGAATGTCTTGCGAACAATATCACGCTCCACTTTCTTTATCAGAGCAGTCTCTTTTGGATGCCTATCGTCTTCATTAATGCTCTTGATATAGATTAAACGGCTCTTATGTAATTCCGCAGCTAAATCGTATTCTCGTTCTGTCGGTGAAACACCCTCTGCATCTTCATATCCGTACAAATTACCATACAAGCCCAAGTATATATCACATAGTTTCACCTCATTCAAATATACATGACTTATCGGATACTCATTCGCTGGAACCTCCTCAAAAATGAAAGGTTCAAAAAATTTCCCCAACAATACATCTGTTCGGATATAATGACAAAGCATAGCTCGCTCTTTCGAGAACTCACTCTGTACACTGCTTATGAATATTTTAATTCGTCTCATAAATGCGGTAAATTCAGTATATATACTTATAACTTTTCTATTGTAGGACTTGCCCATAACCAATTGTCCTCAATTTTATTCTCATCAGGGAAATAAGACTTCTCAATAATAAGTTTCGCTAATTTAATGTTACTCTTTAAGTTACTAATATCTGTTTCAGTTAGTGAAAACTTAAAATTATAGATAAATGGAGACTTATTGCCTGCTATATAAACTTTGCATGATGCCGTATAACTTCCTTTCTTCCATATTATAGAGTCATCACACAATCGCATTAAATCGATGTATTCACTTGATTGTTTTATAGTATCCACATTTATATTTCCTGTATATTTTTGATTTTCAATCAGCTGATTAATTTTATTGATCAACTCTTTTTTCTTCTCTCTAAAATATACCGAGTGGAATCCTACAAGTTTTTCAACCAACGCATCCCTATATGAAACAAAAGCTATAGCTTTCTGCTGTTTACCCATCGTTGCAGATGCAAATGGTGCTTTTAGCTCATAATAGGTTTCTCCATACCAAGCCCAATTAAGATTATACGTAGAATTATTATTATCCTTGATTATTAACTCCATATTCTCTACCAAGGAAGATTTATGCTTTGAAATGAATGATAAATTCACATTTAGAACGGAGCCAAATGCGATATAACCAACTTGGGCTTCATTATCGCAAATAATATTAAGTTTGGGTTTCCTAAGCCAACTCACAATCCATTTAATAATTTGTGGCATCCAGGCTAATGCACCAAGAACCGCAGTTATTTTAAATAATGTATCCATAATATATATTATATATATACTAATCAATAACTTATAATTGTTCCCCTACACCTTTGAACTTCTCGATAAAGGTAACAATTTTTTGAAAAACCGTCTGCTTCTTCGTTAAATATTGCGGATTAAGAGGACTCATTTTAGGCAATATGTTATTAAAGTCTGTCCCGTTTTCACTTGCAAATTTACGTTTCAAAGAGAGTTCAATATAATGTTTGGCTTCTTTCTCATTCAGATTTTCACCTGCAATCAAAGCGGTAGCCTCTTTTTTCAATTCGGCTTGTGCATATTCATAGAATGCCTTTATCACATCCGTTCTATCTGTAAAAACATCCAAATTTGTGTTGTTGATAAAATCAACAATCAGACCCTCTTTGGCTCTGTTTTCTACACTTGACCTGATAACTCTACGGATTTCCTCTGTCAATGAAGATTTATCCATCTTCTTTTTCTTCTTCTCAAATATCAATTCAAGAATATAATCCAAATCTATTTCTTGCGATTTGAGCAAATCAACCTCAAAAACTATGTCATCCCAATTTAATTTCGAGTTTTCAGGCTGTTTTCCATCTTTTTCTCTTCTCAACCAATCCCTTATGTCGTTATATGTCGATTTGTAATCTTGGATCATTCTATCTGATGGAATCTCCATTTTTTGCATCTCGGCAATATCTTCATCCGAAACAAAATACTCGTCCTTAAATGTCTCAATTGCTTCCGACTTGTTGACATCTAATGTTTGGAATGCTTTAAGTGCGGTAAATTCATCATAATTTTGCAAAATATTTTCTACACGCAGGTATTCTCCAAATAGTTTGACAAAGTCTTTTTTCTCTTGTTCTGTAACAATCTTATCTACATCAGGGAATCTGTCATCCAACTCCTTTACAATTTCAACATAACCTTTCTTAGCCTCTCCTGAAGCGAAGTCTTTAAAGCCCTCCAAATACTCCCTATAACTCTTTTCCAGGACAAAATTTGCAGTATTCTTATCCCCGAATAAAGTTATAGCATCAATGGTATGCTGTTCAAGATCTCTGAAAGTTACTATATTGCCAAAAGTCTTGGTTGAATCGTAAATCCGGTTTGTGCGTGAAAACGCCTGTATCAACCCGTGAAAACGCAGGTTCTTGTCTACAAACAATGTATTCATCGTAGGAGCATCAAATCCTGTCAGAAACATACCCACTACAATCACCAAATCTACTTCTTTGTTTTTCACTCTCTTAGCAAGGTCTCTGTAATAATTTTGAAACTCTTTGCTGTCAACACTATAATTAGTGCCAAACATGGCATTGTAATCATCAATGGCTTTTGCTAAGAACTCTTTGGCACTGACATCCATTGCAGAAGGTTCAAAATTCTCGTCCGGAATATCGCCTTTTGCACTTTGTTCTTCGTTTGCCGCAAAAGAAAATATCGTTGCTATCTTAAGAGGTCTTTCAGAGTCTTTCTGCAATCGATTCAATTCATCATAATAGCATTTGGCAGCATCGACACTGCTAACGGCAAACATGGCATTGAAACCTTTTTTGTCTCCTTGATTACGATGTGTCTTAATCTTAAAATTCTGTAGAATATATTGTGAAATCTCATTGATACGGGCAGGATGAAGTAATGCTTGTTTATTTTCAGCAGCGCTTAATTTCTGCTCGTCAACCTCTGTCTCAATAGCCTTAAACCGAGGACGTACATCATTATAATCGACCTTGAATTTCAGAACTTTTTCATCGCGGATAGCATCAGTTATCACGTATGAATGTAATTCTCTGCCAAACACACTTGCCGTGGTTTCCGCTCCAAGAGCATTATCCGGAAATATGGGCGTACCGGTAAATCCGAACTGATAATACTTTTTGAATTTTTTCTTCAACTGCTTTTGCGCCTCGCCGAATTGGGAGCGATGACATTCATCGAAAATGAAAACAACCTGCTTTTGATAAACCGGCAAATTATCCTCACTCTTCATCAGATTATTCAACTTCTGAATAGTGGTGACGATAATCTTGTTGTCGTCTTTTTCGATATTCCGTTTCAATCCTGCCGTACTTTCCGATCCGTTCACACTGTCGGGCGAAAACCGCTGGTACTCCTTCATTGTCTGATAGTCCAAATCCTTACGGTCAACAACGAAGAATACTTTGTCAACAAAATCCAATTGTGTCGCCAATCGTGCAGCCTTGAAACTGGTAAGCGTTTTTCCTGAGCCTGTTGTGTGCCACACATATCCGCCACCTTCTGTTGTAGCCCATTTCTTTACCTGATATGCACTCTTTATTTTCCACAGCATCCGTTCTGTCGCTGCAATCTGATAGGGGCGCATTATTAGCAAGGTATTGTTTACATCAAACACCGAATAGGTAAAAATCACATTCAGCAATGTATTTTTCTGGAAAAAAGTTTCTGTAAAATCTTTTAAATCTTTTATCGGTGCATTATTTGCCCTTGCCCAGTTCATCGTAAAGTCAAAGCTGTTCTTGTTCCGCTCCACCGTATTGGCAAAATAACGGCTATCCGTACCATTCGATATGACAAACACCTGAATAAATTTGAACAGCGAATTTTCGTTATTAAAACTCTCTTTGGAATATCTATGTACCTGATTGAATGCTTCGCGGATAGCGACGCCACGTTTTTTCAACTCGACCTGTACCAATGGCAGACCATTGACCAATATCGTCACATCATACCGATTAGCCTGTGTTCCGGTCTGTTCAAATTGATTGATTACCTCTACCTTGTTTCGGGCTATATTTTGCTTGTCTGCAATATAGATGTTTTTTATATGCCCATCATCAAAAACAAAATCATAGATATGATTATCGTGAATCTTTCGGGTTTTATCCACCAACGAATCTCCCGGCTTATCCAAATATTCTTCAACAAACCGTAACCATTCCTTATCAGAAAACTCCATATCATTCAGTTCTTGAATCCGTACTCGGGCATTGGCCAATAATGATTCGGACGACGAAATATCAGGACGATATTCATAGCCTTGACTTACTAAATCTTGAATAAACTCCCGTTCAAGACTTGCCTCCGATTGATATGTAACCGACGGTTCGTGAAGTTCATTATACTTGGTATAGTCATCAAGGACTATAAAATTGTTTGATTCTGCTATGGTATTATATTGTTTCATCTTCATTTATGTCTTTGGTTTGTTCGTCTCTGAAATGACACATCGTTCTAATGCTATCCACTAAATAGATTAAAACCCTTTTATCGTTATCATCAATCAACGAAGTCTCTTCACCTGAATGTTTTCCATGACTACATAGATTTATGATACGGTTATAGTATGCCTCTTGCGCATCATGAGGCAAGAGTTCTTTCCAACCCGTATATCCAAGAAAAGTGGAAGTCTTCTCCAATATTTGACGCAGAAAATTATAGTGATATTTCTTGATTTCACCCGACTTTATAGCCTTTTCAAGTTCTGTCAACAGAAATAGATGATAGGAGAACGGCGAATCAGCCGTTTGTTCCACGAGAACATATGTCCCGTCATTCTTCTTCTCAAGCCTACGTTTTATGGAGTGCTTAGGTTTATAGCCATAACGTTTATCAGCATTATTAAATTCATTGTACAGCACATTATAAAACAACGGATTATGTGTAGTAATGATGAACTTCAACTCTGATTGACTTGACTTTATCAATTCTGCAATATTCACTGCCAATTCTATCAGGTGATTTTCATCCAATGAACTTACAGGGTCATCAATAAAAACATATTTCAGGTCATTGAATTGCTCGGTTTCTCGTTCATCTGGTTCCGATATATTCAGAATTTCTACAATTTGCCTAAGCATACTGTAGAAAACACACCAAATCAGGCAACTCTCTTCTCCCTTTGATATTTTTATATTCTCTCTCTTCTCATCATCACCGCTTTCTACCGAGAAAACAATTTCGGAATAAGCCTTGATAGTTATATCTTTGCCATTTGTGTCTTTGGCTATATATTCCTCATTAAAACGTGGTGTCAGTTTGTCATTGGTGTAATGCTGGAAATGAGTTACAATGTTTCTTTCCTGCCCTTGCTCCTTAAGAATCCAGTCAGTAAAACCGTTTGACTGTATTTTGAGTTTTTTAGAATCGTCATTAACCCAATAGAACAAATCTTCCGTAAAAGCGTTATAATACAAAATTTTTATTTTCGTATCCTCCAATTCATCATCCGGATTCTTTGGAGAAATCAGTTCCTTGAATTCGCGAGACAAACGTGTTTTACCGACACCGTTAAAGGCATAGATTAGCTGGACCTTCTTATCGGTATCTCGAAGTTTTTGTGCTATTTCGTTTAATGACTGTCCCATATTATGCACTTATTTTCTCGTTTCTTGGAAACGACAATAATTTGTTTCTATAATATTCGTATTGTTCTTGCACGGCGGTTATTTCTGCAGGTAAACCTTGCGAAAGATCACTAACCAGTGCCTCAAAATTATTAAGTAATGTTGCTATTCTTACTTGTTCTTCATATGTAGGAATAGGAATAATAGCATTACCTAAACCTTTGGCCGATATAGAACATATTTTTCCTTCAGACACATACTTAACAATTTGCCTGTGATAATAATTTGACCGCAAATAATGGGAAACATATTGAGGATATAAATTACTTCTAAATATGAAACAGGCATCATGCACCGCAGCAGGTTCGTCTCCAAGCCAAGCTAAACCAATTCCAATGTCTTCTTTATTTTCACCTGCGGCAACGATTACTACATCATTCTTTTGAGCATACCTCATTTTTGAGGCAAGCTCATTTCTAAGCCACCCTTTACTTTGAGTTGCATATAGTCCGTAATATGTGTACATATCACCGTAATGAATGCAGGGAACGCCATCATTAACAATGTCCGTCCTTACAAATCGTTTGCCTCTTATAAAGCTGCCTATTTCACTCATTTTCATCCAAGTCACGTCTGTGTGTTCTCTGTTTATGTCACTGAAACTCAGCAGTTTATTTCTATAATATTCATATTGTTCCTGTCGCGCTTGCAGCTCCGCTTGCAGCTCCGCTGCATATTCCGCGAAGCGGTCGAGAATTTTTACAATTTCTTCTTGAACTTTAAGAGGTGGTATAGGAACTTCTATGGGAATCATCTGATTGCTCATCAGTTTCGGATTTCCCATACCACTATATACATGTTCTTTTGCTTTTATACTTAACCAATAATACAAGAAACGGATTGACAAATCTGTTATTTTTATTGATATTAAACCACAAACATTGGTTATACTAAATTTGCCTTTTCTGTGGAATATAGTACCTGCGTAGGCTCCATCAGTGGTCCAAGTTAAATATTCTCCATCATAATCAAATGTGGAGATTCTCCCTAATTCTCCATTATTTGCTGTCTGTGAAGAATATACTGGATATTCCCCCGCATTTTCAACAATGTATGTTTTTGAGTATACTTTACCACGAGATAGTTCACATACATCTCCCAACTTCTTATACTCAACTCCATCCGGGCAAAGTTTTTGTATCAAATCTTGCAATTTACTCATCGCTCATCCTCCTCCGATTCAATTTTAGTGCTTGATTTTTTGACACGTTTGACAGTATGTTTTATCTTACCGATAAAGAAATTTAATTCCAATGTGGATTCTGTTTCAGAAGTTTCCAAATCAGGCATCACAATATCCGACAGCACTTTACCGAAGTGTTGCATTTTCGTTGTCTGTTTTTCAGGATCGGTTTCTTTATGTAAATCGACCAGTTCACGCTTCAGACTTCTTACTTGCGTAAATGTTTCAATAATGGCAAATGTGACATTCAGCGCGTTTTTGCTCTTTAGGATTGTAGCAAGCATATACAATCCTTTCTCTGTAAAGACCTTTGGAAGTGTTCGGCTTTTGGAAGAAACTTTTGTGGTCGAAAATTTCGACCGCAAAACATCTGATTCTTCAGAAGACAAAACAAACATATAATCCTCCGGAAATTTATCCGGATTGTTACGCACAGCTTCATTGACCCTCTTTGTCTCGACGCCATAAAGACTTGCCACATCGGCATCGGCTATTACAGGAATATCCCTGATTACAACTATACTCTTCCGAACATCAGTCAGAAGTTTGGGATTTAATTCGGTTGTATGTGTCACAATATTCAAATCTTTTTGCGATTTACTCATATCGTTCGTCCTCCCTTTCTTCTTTTTCAAGTTCCTGCTTCTTCATTATCCGCCACAATTCATCTTCAAACAACTTCCTGTCCGGGAGATACAGCTGGTATCGGCTGACAAAAAGTTGGTTTGAAATGCTTCCCATGGCATATTCCATAGTCATTTTGTCGGCTGTAGCTCCCAAAACGATGCCTATCGGAGCATTATCTCCGTCTGTACATACTTCATTACAAAAATAATTCAGATAGAAATTCATCTGCCCGATGTCTTCGTGCTGTACCTCATTGCGTTTCAAATCAATCAGCACATAAGTTTTCAATATCACATGATAAAATACCAAATCTACATAATAATGTCTGCCGGCTATACTGAAACGGTATTGTTGTCCAATGAAAGCAAATCCCCGACCGAGTTCGAGCAGAAACTGTCCCAAATTACTTACAAGCGATTTTTCAAGATCGTTTTCATCATAATGATTAATGTCTGGCAATCCGGCAAATTCCAACACAAAGGGGTCGCGGATGATGTCTTCCGGCTTTTGCACCTCATTTCCATGTTCTGCAAGTCTCAATACACCCTCCTTGTCTTTGCTCAATGCTATGCGGTGAAACAGCATACTGTTCATCTGACGCTTGAGTTCGCGTACACTCCAATGCTGCTTCTCACATTCTTTTACATAAAAAGAACGTTCTAATTCATTATCCAACTTAAGTATCTCATAGTAATGGCTCCAGTTCAAAAGGTGGGACACTGTCCCACCTTTTGGGAAATACAGATACAACTTTCTAATATACAACAAATTGCTTTTCCCGAATCCCTTCCCGTACAATCTCGTCAAATCTTTGGAAAGACGGTTCAAGAGGTTACTCCCATATTCAGCTCGTTCTTCTCCTTTTTGTTCGTATTCTACAATGTATTTGCCTATATTCCAATAGGCATCTACCATTACAGAATTGATTTCCCGACATATTTTGCCACGTGCCTCGACAAGGATATTGCCTATATCGTTTATCAACGAACCATATAAATTGCCGGCTGTAAGTAATTCATTGTTCATAATTCGTCCTCCTCTAATTCCGCAACTATTTTATCTATCTCTATACGCAACTCGTTCTCTCTTTCCACAATGCGGCGAATCCGTTCGTTCAGTTCCTTGATGTCGGTCTTCGGACGAGTGTCTTTCACTTCTATATAACTGCTTACCGACAAGTTATAATCATTCTCAGTAATAGATTTATAGTCAACAGACTTGGCTATATAATCAACATCTTCTTTTTTGTCGAAAAAATCTATAATCCTGTCTATATGTTTGTTTTCAAGGACATTGTTGTTTGTTTCTTTGGTGAAGAAACTTTCTCCGCTTGCATCAATAAACTGAATTTTGGTATCTGTCTTATGTTTTGATAAGACAAGAATATTTACCGCTATTGAAGTGCCGTAGAATAAATTGGAAGGCAAAGAGATGATTGTTTCAATAAAATTGCTGTCAACCAAATACTTTCTGATTTTTTGCTCCGCTCCTCCACGATAAAAGATTCCGGGGAAACATACAATAGCAGCCCGTCCTCTGCTTGAAAGGTAACTTAATGCGTGAAGTACGAAAGCAAAATCAGCTTTTGATTTCGGGGCAAGTACTCCGGCAGGAGCAAAGCGGTCGTCATTGATAAGCGTGGGATCATCCGAACCAATCCAATTTACCGAATAGGGAGGATTGGAAACAATGGCATCAAAAGGCTTGTCATCTCCAAATTGAGGGTCGGTAAGCGTATTTCCGAGTGCAATGTTAAACTTATCGTAATTGATGTTGTGCAGGAACATATTCATACGAGCCAAGTTGTAGGTGGTATGATTTATTTCCTGACCAAAGAAACCGTCTTCAATGATGCGATCTTCAAATTGTTTCTTGGCTTGCAAGAGCAATGAACCTGAACCTGCGGCCGGGTCGTATATCTTGTTGACAGTAGCCTGTTTGTGCATAGCAAGCTGTGATATGAGTTTTGAAACATTTTGCGGCGTGAAAAATTCGCCTCCTGACTTTCCTGCATTGGCTGCGTAATTGTTTATGAGAAATTCGTAAGCATCACCAAAAAGGTCTATCTCATGTTCCTCAAAATTTCCAAAATTCAATCCTTCTACACCTTTTAAAACAGCCGCTAATCGACTGTTTTTGTTTTCAACGGTATTACCAAGCCTTGTACTGGTTGTATCAAAATCGGCAAACAGTCCTTTGATATTCTTTTCGGAAGCATAACCATTGGCCGAACTTTCGATAGAATCGAAGATGGCTTTCAAATCCGTATTAAGATTGGGATTGGTGTTGGCAGTCTTTACCACATTACCAAAAAGCTGGCTCGGATATATGAAATATCCTTTTGTCTTTACAGCATCATCTTTAATCTCAGGAGTGATAACACTATCAGGCAAAGAAGCATAGTCGATACTATCGTCTCCACCCTCTATATAGTCAGTAAAATTTTCACTGATGAAACGGTAGAACAATGTGCCTAAAACAAATTGTTTAAAGTCCCATCCGTCAACAGCCCCACGCACCTCATTGGCTATTTTCCAAATCTGAGATTGCAGCTGTTCTCTTTGCTGTATGCTTGTCATTATTATATTACTTTTTCTAATGTTATCAAATAATTTCTTGTGGCAGATAATATTTACTTACTTTTATTGATAAGTTCTCTCCGTTCAATATTTAATAGTTCTGCTATTCTTGAAAGAGTAACCAAATCAGGCTGTGAAACATTGGTACACCATTTTGATATTGTTGATGGATCCCTCCCCAACTGTTCTGCCAGCCACTTTCCTGTTTTCTTTTTTTTCTACCAAAACCAACTTAAGTCTATTTATATCTTCCATGCCAATCATTAAATTGAATTTTACGTAAAGGTAATGAATTAATTTTGTTCGGTAATAGGAGTAATTCACTTTTTGTTTTGCACATATTTACCGACCTTGGAAGGAAAGGCTTTAGCAAGTAGTTGGGGCTCCCGAAATATTTCCGGTGCCCCAAAACACAACTTGATGTTCGTTTGAACATAAAAATCAAGATAAAAAAGCAGGTAAATTTGTCTGTAATTTAAGTATGACCAAAAGCAATTTGATATTGGATTGTTGGTCGGATATAACCAGTAGGTCAGTAATCCAGCCAACCATTCAGTCATTAACTCAATCAGTCAGAAATATCTATTATGACAGTAAAAATTTAATTGGATCAGATGACAAAATTATCTAAGAGCCGAATTGCAAACACCCTAAACATTAAAGTATATAGATGCGAGATTTTATTCATACGAGAGGAAATCCTGAGTGTCGGGCTTCCTCCCGTTCGTTTTTTCGATGTGCGCAAACGACGTTTCGGCAGCCGATTCCTCCGTTTCGCTTTATTTCTCCCGTTTTTCTCATTTATTCCGGAGATTTTTTATACCTTTGCGGCCGGTTGTGGTAATGCAGTATTTTTCTTTGCTGTTTAAAAGGGAATCCGGTTGGAATCCGGAACAGTGCCCGCTACTGTGAACCCTGTGTGTAGAAAAGCGTCTTACACCACTGTCCGGATGTAAGGATGGGAAGGTTGCTTTTCTGGGGTAAGTCAGGAGACCTGCCATGATTGTATAGGTAATAAAGCTTTTCCGGGGTCAGAAAAGTTATTATTAATGTCTTAATTTAATCATTTCATGAAAAAATGGTGTATGCTGGTAATGCTATGGTTATTTGCCATCGGTTATGTGTCGGTACAAATAACAGGATCAATCCGAACTAATTGCAGGATAAGAGGTATATTGGATCGTTGAAAATAAAATGATAATCATATGAAATATTTGTTTTTAGTAATAGCGTTGTTTATCGGGTCGGTGTGTATGGCCCATTCCGATGAAAATTTTATAGAATCGGATCTTTTCGGAAATTTAGGAGAGCGGGATAAGGCAGCCATCCTGATCATCCATTTCGGTACCACTCATGACGATACCCGGGCTTTGACAATCGATGCAATCAATGCAAAGATGAAAGAAGCTTTTCCAGGTATCGAAGTCCGGGAAGCCTGGACCTCCCGGATTATCCTGAAGAAATTGAAGGAAAGGGGAGTAGAGCGCCTGAATCCGGCTCAGGCACTTATTCAGCTGCATGAACAAGGTTATACGCATATTTTAATACAATCTACGAATATAATCGAAGGTACGGAGATGAAAGAATTGCGTCGCGAAGTGGAAGGGCTTTCGCTGAATTTTAAAGATATTCGTGTCGGAAATCCTTTGTTGTATGCTCCTGAGGATTATGCTGTGGTCGTAAAGGCAATTACGGAGGCCATGAATCAGGCTGATAGAGGTGGACAAAAATTATTGGTAGGCCATGGGACCCCCGATCCTGCAACAGCTTCGTATGCTATGTTCGATTATATGCTGAAAGCGGAAGGACATCCGGAATATCATGTCGGAACTGTAGAAGGGTATCCGGAATACGAAGACGCTTTGCGGCTATTGAAAAACGGAAAATCCAAAACATTGACTTTGGCCCCCCTGATGTTTGTTGCCGGAGATCATGCTAAAAATGATATAGCAGGCGAATGGAAGGAAAATCTTGAAAAACAGGGTTATAAAGTGAATCTTTACCTGAAAGGGTTGGGAGAAAATCCAACTGTTCAGCAACTCTTCATCCAACATGCCCGGTTTGCTGCCGGACATAAAGCGGTGGATATGGCTACCAGGAAAAAGGGGTATATGCAGGGAAAATAAAAGGTTCGATTCTTTTTGTGGGTTTCCGCAAAAAGAATAATGGACAGATGGCTATGGGCGATAGACGATTATTGGAAGCTTGGCTTCCATCAAAAAATAAAGAAGGGAAGAAAAATGAGAAAAGAAAATGAGAATAAAATCATTGACAATCAACACAATATATCCTATTCTTCGGGTATACTGTTTCATTGTCAATTAACCAGGTGCCCGCAGGGTTCCATGACTTTATAAACATTATGAAATTCATAGATTTTCAACTAAATTAAACGAACGTTTTATTTGGTGTTTCTTAATTTTTCGGTGAATTTTATGTTTTCTGCATAAAATGAGAGGGAATCCGGTGCAATTCCGGAACAGTGCCCGCTACTGTGAGGTTCGTATAAGGTGAAAAGTTTTCTTACAACCACGGTCGACGCGACTGGAAGGTTACTTTTCCGGACTGAGTCAGGAAACCTGCCGAAAATAATAATAATGCTATTCCCGTGGACAGGAATAAGATTATAGATAAAAACATGTTGACAAAAATTTTCCGAAAAATTCATCAGATACTCGGTTTATTACTCAGTATCTTGTTTCTGATGTGGTTTATCTCTGGGATTGTAATGATTTATCATAGTTTCCCACGGGTAAATCAGAAATTGAAATTAGCCCGTCAGGAGTCTCTGACAGGTCCGCTTCCGGCTGTAGATTCTTTATTGCAGGTACTGCCCGACAGTAGTCGTTTAGGAGGTTTGTCTGTAGATATGTATCTCGACCGGCCGGTATTTCATCTGAAAGGGCGGCAATTACCTGCCGGTTTGTATGCCGATTCATTGCAGGTTGTCGGTAAACCTGATTTTAACGAGATTTGCCGGATTGCCGGACAATTGGGTGGATCGGTTGCTTATCGGGTAGATTCCTTAAACCGGTTGGATCAGTGGATTCCTTTCGGTTATTTGACCAAAGAATTTCCGATTTATAAGTTTTCGTTCGAAGATGATGCCCGGCAAGAGATGTATATATCTTCGAAAAGCGGTAAAGTGTTGCAATGGACTGACCGGAATTCCCGCTTTTGGGCTTGGCTGGGGGCTATTCCTCATTGGGTGTATTTTACTTCTCTACGGCAAAATCAAGCGCTTTGGATTAATTTTATGATTTGGGCGTCCGGCTTGGGAGCTATCATGTGTTTCACCGGTTTGTGGATCGGGATTTGGGTATTTTGGAAAAACCGGAAGAAAGGGTTGCGTTCGCCTTATAAAAAATGGTGGTTACGTTGGCATCATATCACCGGTGTGGTTTTCGGTGTTTTTGCTCTGACATTTGTATTTAGCGGAATGATGTCGCTGGTGGATATTCCTTCCTGGATGCAGAAAGGTAAAACCAGGAACCGTGAAGTACGTTTTCGGGGACGTGAGGGAGGAATGTTGGCCGCCGATCTGTATGCCTTGGATTACCGGAAAATCGTGGATAGTCTGTCTGATGTGAAAAGTATCGAGTGGGCATCCTTTGGAAAATATCCTTATTATGTCGTGAATTCGGGCAGTAAAAAACAGTTTATCGATGCTGCGGATACGAGCCGTTTGTCGCCTTTTACCCTGACCGAAGAGATGGTGCGTGAAACGGTTCGTGAAATTCACGGTCAGGATACCCCTTATACTCTGGAATGGATGACGGATTGGGATGATGATTATTTCTCCCGCCGGAATATGCTGACACTTCCGGTGTATAAAGTGGTGATAGACGATGAATTACATACCCGCCATTATTTCAATCCCGAAACATTATACCATCGGCAAATCGATGATAATGGACGTTTGAGAGGAGTTTTGTATAGTGGATTGCACAGTCTGAATTTTAAATTTCTGGCCGAACGTCCGTTGTTATGGAACGTTGTGATGTATGTGTTGATGCTCGGAGGAACTTTCCTTTCTCTATCCGGGGTTGTTTTGACTTTCAAGTGGTTGGGAAGAAAAATCCGGAAATTATTCCGATAATCTTATAATAAAGCAATAGAATTGAATTGTTATTAATAGTGCTAAAAATGAAAAAATTAATTTTAGTTTTTGTAATGTGGCCGATGATGGTGTCTGTGTTTGGACAAAATCAGCGGAAAAGTATAACGGATACGGTTTTCCAGTTAGATCAAGCCATTGTGAAAGAAACAATCAAGAAGAAAGTAAACCTTTTGAATCTGGATGTTCCTTTAAAAACATTACCGATGACGGTGACTACTTTGTCGTCGGATGTTTTGGAACGGAAGAATATTCTGAATCTTGAGGATGCTGTCCGTTTTTTACCGGGAGTTACGGTGAAAGATCAGTTGGGAGCTTTTTACCGCTTTTCGGTTCGGGGATCGAATGAGACGGTAGTGGCTGTAGATGGTTTTAGAGATGAGCGTTCGTTATTAAACAATGTACCTTTCGGTGATTTGTCCTCCGTAGAATCTATCGAAGTGTTGAAAGGAGCGGCAGCCGTGTTGAGCGGGCATTCTGTCATGGGTGGAGTGATTAATATTGTGCGTAAAAAAGCCGTTCCTGATTTTACTGCCGGAGCCCGGTTGAGTTATGGGAATTGGGGGGTGAAGTCGACAAGTCTGGATTTCGGTGGGAAATTGGCAGGTCCTTTGACTTATCGGGCAACAGCACATTATTCGACAGGAGATGGATACCGGCATGTACGTGCTGACCGTTTTTCAGCAACGGGATCACTGGCGGCAAATATTGGTAAGACCGGTTATTTCGAGGGAACGTTAGGTTATAGTGATGACAAATACGATACGGAAATAGGGTCTGCTCCAACCTATAATCGTGCAGATATTTTCGGTCCCGACGGGAAGGTGGTTATGGCGAAAGGTTCCCGGAATCCCTTTGCCGATTACCATACCATATATAATGATTTCAATAATAATATGATGAAACGCCGGGTGACTGATATTTCTTTATCCTATACGCAGCAACTCGCCTCTTTTATGAAAATACGGGACCGGTTCAGCTGGAATCATAGTGATTTGGATTATGCTGCGGTTGAAGGAATGAGTTACCGGACAGATACGGTGAACCGTTTCAGTGGGGGATATTATTATGAAAGCGGCAGTAAAAGATATTATATTGATCTTACCGACTCCCTGAAAACAGGTTCTCCGCTTTGTTTCAGTCCTGACAGCCGGGGATGGACCAATATGCTGGAATTAACGGGAGATTTTAAAACCGGAATAGTGGGACATAAATATATATTGGGTTTTACCTATTCCTATTTTAATTATACACAGTATAATGGCTGGAATGAAGGAGATGTATGGGGACCTGGCTTGAATCAGCTGGTATCGCTGCATAATCCGCAGCTGGTAAGAAATTGGTGGGATTATAAATATTCCAAAGCATCCATTCGGGATTGGAGAACTTCAGGATTATATATACATGACGTGATCGATATAAATAACAAATGGAAAGCGATGGGATCTGCCCGTATGGATTTTTATAATTACCGTACTGCTACTGCTAAAGTAAAAGACGGACGGCAGGAATACGATGAGGCAGACCGGAGTGAATGGAAGAAAGTAAAGACTTCTGCCTTTACCGGTAGGGCAGGTTTAGTGTATATTCCGGTGGAGGAGATTTCTCTCTATGCTTCTTTTGGTTCTCATTTCAAACCTTATAATACGATGTACAGTAGCCGGGTAATTTATCTCGACCGCAATGGAAAGCGGTTTAATCCTTCTAAAGACGGAGGTGAAGTCTTTAAGCCTGAAAAGGGATACCAGGCTGAAATCGGAGTACGGTATATGTGGGCTGACCGGATCGATTTTTCAGGAAGTGTATACTATATCCGGAAAAATAATGTGGTGAAAAATTTAGGAACCCAGGAAGAGAAAGATGAAACAACCGGTGAAATGGTTCAAAAAACGATACAAGCTCAGGTGGGTACTGCCGATTCGCGGGGATTCGATCTGGAGTTGACGGTACATCCCGTTTCTACCTTGGCTGTTACGGGTGGCTTGGGCTGGCAGGACTACCGGATCAGGAAAATCAATCAGAGTAAAGACTATCCGGAATATACCGATCCTGGTAAAAATGTACGGGCTACAGGAATTCCCCGCACTACTTTTTATGTGTATGCCGATTATACCATACCTAAAGGATTATTGAAAAATTTGTCCTTCCATTTGAGCGGAACTTTCCAGGATAAAATATTTACCGATGTAGCCAACCGGGTTTACAACCCTGCTCTGTTTCTTGTAGACGGAGGATTATTCTATACGATAAAGCAAAAAGTCACTTTGGCTTTAAATGTGGATAATCTTTTTGACAAAGAATATTTTAAAAGTACGACGGTATATGGTAAACCGAGAAATTTTACCGGAACGATATCTTACCGTTTTTGATTAAAAATGCATAAAGAGACAAGGGTTTTGTGGTAGATAGCCACAGAATCCTTGTCTCTTTATTTATAATAATAGATGAAATGGATTATCACATTATTTTTATCTTTGTCTTTAAAATGAATTCAAATGAAAAACGGTAAAATATATGTAGCCGGGATCGGGCCCGGTTGTGAGGATGATATTACTCCTGCAGTGAAGAAAGCGGTGTCGGTATCGGATGTCGTGGTCGGATATAACTATTATTTTTCTTTTATACAGCCCTTTGTCATGGAAGGGGCAGAGTGTGTCGATTCCGGGATGAGAAAAGAATGGGACCGGGCTCAGATGGCGTTCGGGTATGCCGAACAGGGTAAAACCGTTTGTGTCATCAGTTCCGGTGACGCCGGAATCTATGGAATGGCGCCTTTAGTCTGGGAGATGAAGCGGGAAAGAGGTTCTGAAATCGAAATCGAAGTATTACCCGGTATCAGTGCTTTTCAGAAAGCGGCTTCTTTGCTCGGAGCACCTGTCGGACATGATTTCTGTGTGATTTCGCTGTCTGATTTGATGACTCCCTGGGAAAAAATAGAAAAACGGATTGAGGCTGCTGCCGCTGCCGATTTTATCACTGCTGTATACAACCCCAAAAGTGAAGGACGTTATTGGCAATTATACCGTCTGAAAGAAATCTTTCTGCAACAACGGGCAGGGAATACCCCGGTGGGTTATGTCCGTCAGGCCGGACGGCCGGAGCAGGAGGTAACCGTGACCACCCTGGCCGATTTCGATCCGGAACAGATAGACATGTTCACCGTAGTACTTTTGGGAAACTCCCAGTCCTATAACTGGCAAGGAAAAATGATCACCCCCCGCGGATATTACCAAAAAATGAAACACGGGGACGGGGGTTTTGTTTCAAAACCAGGTCAGGAGATCATGATCCGTAGTTTCCGGACGATCGCTTCGGAGTTGAAGCATCCCGATATCCCGCTGGATCGCAAATGGGTTTTATTGCATACGATACATACCACTGCCGATTTCGATATGGAAAATATATTCTATGCCGACGAGGGGGCGGTGGATTCGATCTACCGGGCTTTAAGCGGGGGGAAAGTAAAGACTATCGTCACGGATGTCACGATGGCTGCTTCGGGAATCCGGAAAGGGGCACTCGAACGTTTAGGTTTGGAAGTGAAGTGTTATTTGGCCGATCCGCGGGTTGCAGAGATGGCTTCCCGGATGAATATTACCCGTACACAAGCAGGTATCCGGCTGGCTACGGAAGAGCATCCCGATGCACTTTATGTTTTCGGTAATGCGCCGACAGCATTGATGGAATTGTGTTCCCTGATGCGGAGAGGAAAGGCTTGTCCTGTCGGCGTGGTCGGTGCTCCGGTCGGTTTTGTAAACGTACGTGAATCCAAGCATATGCTGAAATCTTTTACGGCTGTTCCTAAAATTATTATCGAAGGCCGGAAAGGAGGGAGCAATCTGGCTGCAACGATTGTGAATGCCATTCTTTGTTTCGACGATGCAGGGCAGTTATTGCCGGGGAGAGACCTTTAAAGATGGTGTAGGATGGATAAGGTAATCGATATACAAAATTGGACACGGAAAGAAGAATACCTGTTTTTCAGGACTTTTCTTAATCCGATGATTTCTGTTACGGTTGAGGTGGATTGTACGACGGCTTACCGGAAGGCAAAAGAACGACAACAGCCCTTTTCATTGTATTATATGCATGCAGCTGTAACGGCGGCTAATCGCATCGAGGAATTTCGTTACCGGCAAGTAGGAGAAGAGGTCATACTTTATGAACGAATCGATTTATTTACGCCTGTACAAAATGCTGACGGCAGTTATCGTTCTGTCCGTTTGCCTGCGATAGAAACATTCGAAGATTTCCTGGCTGTTGCCCGGCCTCTTATCGAGGCTGCAAAGCGTGGAGAAGGAGAGGTACATAATGAGGTCGGACAAGGTAGGGATATTTTGTTGATCAGTGTGAATCCCTGGTATCGTTTTACAAATGTACAACTTGCTATTCCCGGAGAACCTCACCAGAATATTCCGATTTTTACTTTCGGTAAGATCGAAGAACGGGAAGGTAAGCGGATCATGCCGGTGGCTTTATCGGTTAACCACGGTTTTGTCAGTGGCTATCAGATCGGATTGTATTTGAAAGAATTCCAGCGATTGTTGGACCGATAGTTTTCTGATGAATCCGGAATGAAAATAGAGACAAATGAAAAAATTCTATATCATAGGCATCGACGATAATGGCCAAAGGGAATTTCAGGCTGAAGTTCGGGAGATCATTACAACTCATCGGGTATTTTCCGGGGGGAAGCGTCATTATGAGTTGATGCGCGACCGTCTGCCGGAACAGTATGTTTGGATCGATATCACCGTACCTCTGGAGGAGGTTTTTGAGAAATATGCCGCTTATTGCGAAGTGGTGGTTTTTGCCTCGGGTGATCCGCTTTTTTTCGGATTTGCCAATACGGTAAAGAGCCGTTTACCGGAAGCGGAGATACAAGTCTTCCCCTGGTTCAATTCTTTACAAATGCTGGCTCATCGTTTGGTCATTCCTTATCAGGATATGGAGGTCGTTTCCCTTACGGGGCGTCCGTGGCATGAGTTCGACCGGGCTTTGATTGCAGGAAAGGAAAAGATCGGGGTGTTGACCGACCGTCAGCATACTCCGGTAGCGATTGCCGGGCGTATGTTGGAATACGGGTATGCCGGCTATCGGATGCATATCGGTGAAATGCTGGGAAATGTGACCGAACGGGTACGGACGATGGAATTGCCTGAGGTGTTGCGTTCGGATTTTGCGTTTCCGAATTGTCTGATGCTTGAAAGGACCGGGCTGCGGAGCCGCCCTTTCGGTATTCCTGAAAATCGATTTTGTCTATTGGACGGGCGTGCTAAAATGATTACCAAGATGCCTGTCCGTTTACTTACACTCAGTATGCTGGATTTACATAACCGGCATAGCTTCTGGGATATCGGTTTTTGTACAGGTTCCGTGTCTGTCGAGGCCAAATTGCAATTTCCTCATTTGCATATCACGGCTTTTGAAGTTCGGGAGGAAGGGCGTGAATTACTTGAAAAGAATAGCCGGAAATTCGGTACTCCGGGAATAACGGGAGTTATCGGTGATTTTACAGAAGCCGATTTATCGGTTTATCCGGTTCCTGATGCTGTTTTTATCGGTGGACACGGTGGAAAACTTGCCCGTATCCTGACGATATTAGCCGGTATTATGCCTGTAGGAGGTATTGTCGTTTTTAATTCGGTTTCCGAAGAGAGTCTGAATTTATTTCGTCAGGAAGCGGTCCGGTCCGGTTTCCGTCTGACGGACGAATGCCGGATTGCTGTGGACGATCACAATCCGATAACGGTATTGAAAGCTTGTGCAGAGGCGTAAAATTGAATTTAAATGGATGTTTATGTTTCACTTTATCCGTAAGTCGTTGAAAACGGCAAAACACCATCCCCGGTTAGGAGGACTGGAGATTTTAAAATATATCGGTCCCGGTTTATTGGTTACTGTGGGATTTATCGATCCGGGGAATTGGGCTTCGAATCTGGCAGCCGGTGCCGATTATGGTTACACCCTTTTGTGGATGGTATCGTTGTCTACGGTCATGTTGATCATTTTGCAGCACAATGTGGCTCACTTGGGGATTGCTACCGGGCTGTGTCTTTCCGAAGCTACCATGACCTATATCCGGCCGAAATATGCTAAAATGATGTTGTGGACGGCTATGGGAGCTTCGGTGTCCACCTCCCTGGCCGAAATTTTGGGAGGAGCGATCGCTTTGGAAATGTTGTTCGGTATTCCGGTGCGGATCGGAGCTATATTGACTACCGTTTTCGTATGTATTATGCTTTTTACCAATTCCTATCGGGTGATCGAACGTTGGATCATCGCTTTTGTGTCTATTATCGGATTATCTTTTATTTACGAACTGTCCCTGGTACATATCGATTGGGGAGAAGCGGCTCTCGCGTGGGTGACTCCTTCTTTTCCTAAAGGTTCGATGGTCGTGATCATGAGTGTTTTGGGAGCTGTGGTGATGCCGCATAATCTTTTTCTCCATTCGGAGGTAATCCAGAGCCGGCAATGGAATCTGGAAGACGATAAAGTGATTCGCAGGCAGTTGCGTTATGAGTTTTGGGATACTTTCTTATCCATGATGATCGGTTGGGCAATCAATAGTGCCATGATCCTATTGGCGGCAGCCACTTTTTTCAAAAGCGGTAGTACGGTCAATGAGTTACAGGATGCCAGTGCTTTATTGCAACCGCTTTTAGGAAATAATGCCGCTGTGATTTTTGCCGTGGCTTTGTTGTTTGCCGGCATCGCTTCGACCATTACTTCGGGAATGGCTGCCGGTTCGATCTTTGCCGGCATTTACCGGGAGCCTTACGACATCAAAGACAGTCATTCCCGTTGGGGGGTATTGCTTTCACTGGTGATGGCATTGATTATTATCATGCTGGTTTCTAATCCGTTTATGGGACTCATCTATTCCCAAATGATCCTGAGTATTCAGTTGCCCGTTACGATTTTCCTGCAGGTATATCTGACTTCTTCCGGGAAAGTCATGGGTAAATATAAAAACCGGACTTCTACAAAATGGATCTTATATATTTTGGGAGGGATTGTGACCGTATTGAATGTGATGTTATTTATCAGTATGTTTTGAAGATAGATGGAGAGAAAGCAAATGGAGAACGAGTTGGAGTTGAAATGGCGACGGATTCAGCAGGCTATGCGGCAGGAAGAAGCTGACGGATGTTTGCTGACGATGAATATGAATTTGTACTATGTGTCAGGGCAGGTGTTTAACGGTTATTTTTATCTTCCGGCGGAGGGACGGCCTTATTGGTTTGTCAAGCGACTGACTATACCCGAAACAAATCAGGTACATGTTATCCGGAAACCGGAACAAATACCGGACTTTTTTCGGGACCTGAATCTGGCAATGCCCCGGAAGCTACTTCTTGAGGCGGACGAGCTTTCTTATAATGAATATATCCGTTTGCAACATGTATTCCGGGCTGAAGCTACGGGTAACGCTTCTGCCTTGATACGGCACATCCGAATGATCAAGACGCCTTGGGAAATAGAGCAAATGCGTATCTCTGCCAGGAAGCATGAGGCGGTCTATCGTGAGATTCCAGCCTGTTACCGGCCTGGGATGAGGGATATTGAATTGCAGATCGAAATTGAAAAGCGGATGCGGGTACATGGTTCCCTGGGTTATTTCCGGGCCTTTGGTTCGAATATGGATATCTTTATGGGAAGTCTGTTGGCAGGAGAAAATGCCGGAGAACCTTCCCCTTTTGACTTTGCCTTGGGGGGAACGGGAATGCATGCTTCGGGGCCTTTGGGAGCGAACGGGACTTTGTTGAGGGAAGGAACTACGGTAATGGCAGATATGTCGGGAAACTATACCGCCTATCAAACGGATATGACCCGGGTGTTTTCAATCGGGAAATTACCGGACCGGGCCTACCGGGTGCATCGTGTCGCTTTGGAAATACAGGCTCGCATGGAACGAGCGGCAAAACCCGGGGTGCCCTGTGCCGAATTGTATCGGGATGCTTTGGCAATGGCCGGACAAGAAGGGTTGGAGGATTGTTTTATGGGTACCCGTTTTCAGGCAAAATTCGTCGGACATGGCGTTGGATTGGAAATAAATGAATTGCCTGTATTGACCACCCGCTCGAAGGATATACTACAACCGGGAATGACTTTTGCTTTTGAACCGAAGTTCGTGTTGGCAGGAATCGGAGCCGTGGGGATTGAAAATACATTTTTAGTGACAGATTCCGGTGTGGAAAAAATGACTTTATTGGATGAGAATATAATTGAATTATAACTGTAGCTAATTAAATATGATGATAAATACAATGAAAACAGCTATGATAATCGCTTCGGATGCCGGGGCACGAACTGCCGGAATTATCCGGGAAGAACTAGGTAAGGAAGTGGACCTGTTCTCTGTATCGGAACGGAGCGGGTGTGTCCGGATCGATTCGATCACTGATTTTACCTTAAGGCATTTCGGGGATTACGAAGCTTTTGTTTTTATCGGGGCGATGGGAATTTGTGTACGGGCGATCGCTCCTTGTGTGACTTCGAAATATGCAGATCCTGCCGTAGTCAATGTGGACGCTACCGGACATTTTGTTGTGTCGGTTCTGGCCGGCCATGTCGGTGGCGCAAATGCCCTGACCGAACGGTTGGCCCGTATATTAGGGGCTCAGCCTGTGGTTACGACCCAAAGTGACAATACCGGATTATGGGCTTTGGATTTGTTAGGTAAAGAGAATGGCTGGAAAATGGAATACCGGCGTTCCTTGAATGAGCTGATTTCCATTTTCGTCAATCTGCGGCCAACAGCCTTATTGTTGGATATACGCGATGAGGGAACCGACCGGCTTGAACATTCACGACCGGCCCATGTGGATGTCTATTATCATTTCGAGGATATTCCGGCAGGACGTTATGGGCTGATTATTGCTGTTACTCCCTGTTTGTATGAATGTGAAACACCGATTTTATATTATCATCCGGCTGTACTTCATTTGGGGGTAGGATGCCGTAAGCAGTGTAACCCGACCGGTATTTGGGCTTATATTGGTGATGAATTGAAACGGCATGGACTTTCTCCTTTAGCTGTTAAGGTAGTGACAACTATTGAGTTGAAAAAAGATGAACCTATGGTCGCCGATCTGGTTCGGAATCTGTCTGCTAAAATGCAGATTTACAGGCCTGAGGAACTGAAGGATATAGAAGTACCGAATCCCTCTGGGAAGGTATTCGAGGTGACAGGCGCCTATAGTGTTTCCGAAGCAACTGCTTTGAAAAGTGCCGGGAATACGAAATTATTGCTGGAAAAACAGAAGGGACAGGTTACTCCGGGGAATGATTTTACTTTTGCCGTTGCTCTGGATAGAGAGGCGGAACGAAGCGGTTTTATCGAGATCGTCGGGGCAGGTCCCGGTGATCCGGAACTGGTTTCTGTCCGGGGGAAAAGGTTATTGGAAAAAGCCGATTTGATTCTTTATGCAGGAAGTCTGGTGCCAATCGAACTTACTTATTATGCAAAGCCGGGGGCGACTGTGCGTAGCTCGGCTTCCATGACTCTGGAAGAGCAATTTGCATTGATGAAAGAGTTTTATGACAGGGGATTATTTATTGTCCGGTTACATACCGGGGATCCTTGTATTTATGGGGCTATCCAGGAGCAAATGGCCTTTTTCGACCGGTACGGTATGCGTTACCGGATTACACCGGGTATCTCTTCTTTCCTGGCTGCTGCTGCTGCATTGCGTTCACAGTTTACCATACCTGAAAAGGTTCAGAGTATTATTCTCACCCGTGGAGAGGGGCGTACACCGATGCCGGAAAAGGAAAAACTCCATCTGTTGGCCCGGTCACAAAGCACGATGTGCATTTTCCTGAGTGCTTCGATTGCCGAAGAAGTACAGCGTGAATTACTGGAATGTTATCCTCCCGAGACTCCTGTGGCAGCCTGTTATCACCTGACCTGGAAAGACGAAAAGATTTTCCGGGGCGAACTCCGTAATTTGGCGGCAATAATGAAAGAGAACAATTTGACCTTGACCACCATGATTGTAGTCGGCGAAGCAATCGGTAACCGGGAAGGTTTGTCAAAACTCTACTCCAGCCATTTCACCCACCTGTTTCGTGGAACAAAGGGACGGGGATAATGTTTCATTTTGTTGTGTGGAATTTTTTTTGTAAATTTAACTTGTGGTTAAATTGGCAAAAAAATGTCCCGGCAGGCTCGTCAACAGTCCAATACAGGTGTATACCACGTCATCCAACGTGGTGTTAATCGTATGTTGATATTCCATGAAGACGCTGATCGACGGATGTTTCTCGATCTTTTGAAATCACAGGCTGGTGAATTTTTCAAAGTGTATTGTTTTTGTTTGATGGATAATCACATTCATCTTATCGTAAAAACCAGTCGCTTGAGTTTTTATATTCATCGGATTTTGACGGCGTATGCGATATGGTTTAATCATAAATATGAACGGGAGGGTTATCTTTTTCAAGATCGTTTTAAAAGTGAGGTCATTGAAGATCAGGGTTACTTGTTGCGTTGTTTTCGGTATGTGCTGCAAAATCCCTTGAAAGCAGGTTTGTGTCATAAAATTTCGGAATACCGGTGGAACAGTTATTCGGTATATTTTAATCCGGTGGATTCTTTTGTTTCCACTGAATTTTTAACTTTGTTTTTCGATAGTAAAGCAGATTTTCAGGCCTATATGTTAGAAGATGAAGACGGGGAATTCATGGAAGCGGGATATCAATTTAAAGATCATGAGGTCCGGGAATTGTTGGAAGAAATGTTGGAAGGGAAAAGTTTTGAGATTTTAACTAAAGTTGAACAGAGACAGGTGCTGAAAGTATTGAAACAGAATCCGAACATTGGATTACGGCAACTTGCCCGTATTACAGGGGTTAGTTTAGGTATAATCCATCGTTTGTAAATGAAACATTACCCCCGTCCCTTTGTTTTAAAAAGGTAAAAATGATATTGGTATTTGGTGGAACTACAGAAGGTAGGGCTGCAGTAGAGACTTTGGATGAAGCCGGGCAAACTTATTATTATTCAACCCGGGGAAACGGACAGCAAGTGGAGTGTATACACGGCATTCGGCTGGCGGGAGCTATGGAAGTGAAAGAGATGATCGATTTCTGCCGGGAACATGGGATTCAATTGTTGGTAGATGCTGCTCATCCGTTTGCCGAACAACTGCACAAGAATATAGGACAAGCTGCTGAAGAATTGAATATTCCGGTTGTTCGTTACGAACGGATTTATCCTCCCCGTGATCCGGACCTGATCTGGTGTGATTCGTATGCAGAAGCTTGTGTATGGTTGAAAAATCAGGGAATACGGAATTTACTGGCGTTGTCCGGTGTGCAGACCATACCTAAATTGAAGGCTTATTGGTTGGAAAATCCTTGTTGGTTCCGGGTACTCGATCGGCCTGAGTCCCGGCAATTAGCTTTAAAATATGGATTCCCGGCAGGGAAGCTGATTTTTTGGGAAGAGGGAAAAGAGGAAAGGGAGTTGTTATTGCAATTACGCCCCGATGCTATCCTGACCAAGGAGAGCGGCCGGTCCGGTTATTTCCGTGAAAAGGTCGAAGCTGCCCGGAAATCAGGTATTCCGGTTGTTGTGATCAAACGTCCGGCATTGCCCGAGGGATTCTATGTCGTAACCGGGAACAACGGTTTGCGGCACCGCATAGAACGTCTGTTGCCCGGATTTTATCCATTGCATAGTGGTTTCACGACCGGTAGCTGTGCCTGTGCTGCTGCAAAAGCGGCTTTATCGACTCTGCTGACGGGAGAAGTGTTGAATCAGGTGACGATCACTCTACCTGACGGCGAAGAAGTCGAATTGCCTGTGAGCCGTACAGAGAAGGACGGACAGAGTATAATCTGCACGGTGGTCAAAGACGCGGGAGATGATCCTGACGTGACTAATAAACGGGAAATCTGTGCAAAAGTAATGCTTTCTAAAGAAACCGGTATTCGTTTTGCCGCAGGGAAAGGAGTAGGTATCGTAACTTTGCCCGGATTGGGTTTGGAGATAGGAGAACCGGCTATAAATCCGACTCCCCGAAAGATGATGGCCGCCGAGACAGAAAAAATTCTGGAAGCTCATCGTATACCGAAACAAGGAGTAGTTATCGAGATTTCGGTACCCGATGGAGAAGAACTGGCTCTCAAAACTTTCAATCCGAAATTAGGTATTGTCGGGGGAATTTCCATTATCGGTACTTCCGGAGTGGTCCGTCCTTTTTCGTCCGAAGCTTTCGTTGCGACCATCCGTAAAGAAATACAGGTAGCTAAAGCATTGGGATGCCGGCATATCGTCATTAATTCGGGAGCTAAAAGTGAGCGGATCCTCCGTGAACGTTTCCCTGAAATGATACCTCAGGCTTTTGTCCATTATGGTAATTATATCGAAGAGACCTTGAAAATCATAGAGGAAGAAGGTATCGGGCGGGTAACGATGGGGATTATGATCGGCAAAGCGGTGAAATTGGCCGAGGGGCATGGGGATACGCATAGCCGGAATGTAGTTATGAACCGCGATTTTATCATCGGTTTGGCGAAGGAAGCCGGTTGTGATGACGGGATTTGTGCCCGCATTTCTGAAATGACTTTAGCCCGGGAATTATGGAACATGTTACCGGCCGATCATCCGTTTTTCTCCTTCCTTTTGAAAAAATGCGAGGAAGTTTGTTATTCCTATATAAAGGGAGAAAAAAAGTGTATAATTGAACTGATGCTGATTTCTGAAGAGTCCTTATGATTAATTATCAGGCACTTTGGATTAAAGTTTTACGATGGTTATAACGTTCGCATTGCTGACACACATCATATCCCAGCATGGTACCCAGGATAAAATCTTCTTCGGGGGTTAACAGGTTTAATGGACGGTTGCAGATTAACCGGACAATATCGATACATTCTTTTTTTCCGAAAAACAAGTTCAGTCGGTGGGCATTGATGGGACAGATTTCATATTCAAGACCTGATTTTTCTAATCTTTGTATGGCAAAAGATTCATCGGTTTTGTCTATCGTACACAATGCCATGTACCGTATACCTTTTTGTAATTCGTAGATATGGTGTACGAATATTTTCATGTCTCCGGATAAAATGCAACTATCCATGATCAGGGTATTAAATTTCTTTTTTCAACGCATCGGTCCAGTTTTGTATACGGAGTTCCGTTTTATCCGCTTCGTTGTTTTCGTCGATCAATAATCCGACCAGCTGTCCGTCGATTTCGGCAGTGGAGGCATCATAGGTATAATCCGAAGGATCGGCAGTTCCGATAAACGTAGCTCCTGTACCCTGTAATTTTTCATAGATGATCCCGACGGCATCACAGAAAGTAGATCCGAACGACATGGCATCCCCACAACCGAATAGGGCTATTTTTTTACCACTTAGATTTTTTCCGGCTAATTGTTCCAGAAAATCATACCAATCATCCTGCAATTCTCCCGATCCCCAGGTCGAACTTCCTAAGATGAGCAGTTCATACTCTTCAGCTACTTTAGCATCGGTATTTCCTACATTGTACACCTCACTGCTACCGACCCCCAGATGAGAAGCGATCTGCTCCGCTACTGATTCGGTTGTTCCGGTTGTTGAACCGTAAAATATTCCAATCTTTTTCATATTTCATGTTTTAATTAATAAGATCGGAACGAAAATACGCGATTCTATCGGGTTGGAAAATCCCCTCTTTTAGTGAAATTGATCAGAGAAATACCCTAAAAATAGGGAGTTGTATATAGATATTTCGACCGGATTATTTGAGACAGGACAGTATTTATTCCAACAATGCGTCGATCGAATTAGCACAAAACCCCTGTCTCTGTATGTTACAGTGTTAGTTTTTCTAATAATTCTTCTATTGTATGGACTATAATATCTTCCTGGTGAGGAAAATGCAATATGAATTGATCAGGCTGCCTGTTGGTTTCAATGTAAACAGCTGAGTCAATATCGCGATTGGCCAGGATCTCATTTCGTTGAAGGGCTTTACGTACCATGGCATAGCGATAGCCGTGTCCGGTCAGACGGATTTCGTACCGATAATTGTTGGTGATGCGGAAAAGTCCTGATTCCATGTCGAAAGTAATCCCTTTGCGGGCGAAAAAACGACTGAGGTATCCTTCCAGGGCAAGGTCTTCCGGCGTACCGGAGGTGATACCGTTCACCTTATCCATCAGCCAAATCTTATCGGCGATCTGGAGGGCTAGTTCCAGATCATGAGTCGAAAGAAAAATCGTTTTATCGGTTTCGCGGGTCAGGTGATGAAGCAGTTGCATGATTTCGACTTTGCTTGGGAAATCGAGGAAAGCGGTCGGCTCATCCAGATAAATGACCGGTGTCTCCTGAGCCAAAGCTTTGGCGATCATTGCTTTCTGACGTTCACCGTCACTTAGGGTATGAAGCATTCGGGAAGCCAGAGGATGAATATTGACCAGCCCGATCGCTTTATCCACGATCTCATCGTCAGCCCGGCTTAATTTACCCCAAAAACCTGTATAAGGACTACGGCCCATACCGATTAATTCCCGGACCGTCATATTGCGGATATCACATTTTTCGGTCAACACGACACTGATCACCGTGGATAAGGCCTTGTCCGTATATTTTTCCAATTTTTTTCCAGCCAGGTAAATATCTCCGCTCAATTTGGGCTGGAAGGCCGAAAGGGTGCGCAGTAGGGTGGATTTTCCAATACCGTTCGTTCCTAAAAGGCAGGTCAGTTCACCGGCATAAATATCACTGCAAATATTTTCGGCTACAATTTTAGGGCGTACTTTCCCTTTATAGCCGATCGTCAGGTTACGGAGTTGTATGGTGGCGGTCTTATTCATTCAGTTCGTTTTTACGTTTACGGAATAATACCGAAGCAACAACCGGAGCTCCGATGAGTGCCGTGACCGAATTAACCGGCAGGGCTCCTTCGAAACCCGGCATGCGTGCGATCAGATTACAGGCCAAAGCCAGGGAGGCGCCCATAACCAGACAGGCCGGCATCAAAAGCCGGTGATCCGAAGTTTGGAAAACAGCCCGGCACAGGTGAGGGACTGCCAAGCCTAAAAAGATGATCGGACCGCAATAGGCCGTAACAATAGCCGTCAATACGCCCGAACAGGTGATCACCAGAACTCTGGCCCGTTTGATATTCAATCCCAGATTCCGGGCATAACCATCTCCCAGCATCAATAAGTTTAATGTTTTCACCAACAAAAAAGACAAGGGGATCAAGATGGCCATGATCGTAACAAAAAGCATCATTTGATTACCGGATACCCGTGAGAAACTTCCCAGCCCCCAGATAACATAGGTTTTAATATCTTCTTCTACACTAAAAAATTTTAAAATACCGATGATGGCATTCGCCAGGTAACCGATCATCACTCCGATAATAAGCAGGGTAACGTTTCCTTTTACTTTATGTGAAGCGAAAACAATCAGTGCCATAACGGATAACGAACCGGCGACGGCAGCGATCGAAAGCGCCACTTCTCCGAAAAGACCGAGGTGGCTGAGGGCTACTCCGCCTATGCTACCTGAAAAAAGTACGACGAAAGCAACTCCCATACTGGCCCCTGAGCTGATTCCTAATACAGAAGGTCCTGCCAGGGGATTGCGAAATACCGTTTGCATCTGCAAACCACTGATCGACAGACCTGCTCCGGCGACCAAGGCGGTCAATGCCTGCGGAAAACGCGATTTCCAAATGATATTCTGCCAGGTTTGAGGCTCATCTCCTGTACCGGTAAAGATGTGCCATACCGCACTCATCGGTATACGAACCGAACCCAATACCATGTTGAGGAATAAGAATACAACTATACTTAACATGATAAGCAGGATAAAAGTTGTATTTCGTCCGGTTGAAGCCATAGTGATTAGTCTTTTAACTGATGATAGTATACCGGTACGTAATCCGGTAATAATTCCGGGTGAAACACTTTAATGAAATCGGCAAGTAATAATTCCGGTTCCATGGGCATATTTTCGTAATAGGGTTTTTCACGCATATTACAATAAATCACTCCTTTTTGTTTGAAAGCCTTAAAGTCACCGTAACGTTCGTCCTGGGCTAAAAGTGTTTCGTAGGTATATTGTCCCGGGTAGCTATTCAGGATGCGCCAGTAATCTGCCTGGTCGGCTTGATTGTATACCGTTTCGAAATCGAGATATACGCCGCCTGAACGGGGATCGTCTTTCAGGAAATAATCGGCTCCGGCATCTTCGAACACTTGTGCCAGAAAACTTTGTCCTCCTACGGCATACCATGTTCCTCCGTGTATTTCACCGCTGAGTACGACTGGCCGGTGTTCGACCCGGGCTGTCAATCTTTTCAGATCATTGTATTTTTGTTCTATCTCATTGAATATTTTATTCGCCTTTTCTTCCTCTCCGATTAAAAGACCGACAAATTTAATCCACTCGGCTTGTCCCAATGGAGTCGTTTCTTTATAACCCAAATGAGGGACTAGTGGAATATCTACTTCTTTCATAGCGTCGTAGCCCCCTTGTTTGAAGGGAGAGATGAGGATCAGGTCGGGAGCGAGGTTCATAATGATTTCCGCATCGAAATTACCCTCGATACCGATTTTCTGAGTTTTCCCTTCGGCTAACTGTTGTTTGATCGTTGCATTATTCAAAAAGCGGGTACTGCTGATTCCCACGACTTGGGAAGTTGCTCCGAGCTTGATAAAATTAGAGAGTTGTAAAGAAGTCATACAGATGACGCCCCGGATCGGCAGATCGAGTACAGGTATATGCGGGGGAAGCTCAGGATGTGTGCCTCGCTGTCTTAGGGCGAAGGTATATTCCGAACCGGTTTCGCTTTGAGGATCTTTGATATGAAGGAGTCGGTAATTTTCGTGTTGTTCCAGCCAGAAGCCTTGTGCATAACGAATATTCGAACGATCTGTTTGTGTAGCGACAGGGTTTTGTTTTTTGCGGTTACCTGAACGACAGGAACCTAAGGCCAGACAAAAACCGATGGTAAATACCAGTGATAAAAAATAAATCTTTTTCATGCTCTTTTCCTCCGAAAGAAATTTGTTTATTAGCTATGATCGGCAGGTTTTCTGGCTTGTCATCTTTTCTCCTTCCCAAAACGCCCGGGTTTCAGTGGATCATTGAAAAGACCTGCAAAATGACAGTAATGACTTTACAGCTGCGGGGACAGCTTCGGGTTTTCACCGAATTCCCAAATTCCCATGCGGGGATACCGATGCTGCTACAAAGATAGTATTTTAGGCACTTTATCCTGTTAATTTTGTCCAAATTATAAAAAGAATAAATAAAGATTACTACTTTTGGTCACCATGTACTTTTATTTATTGGCCTTTATGAAAGTATGTGTATATGATAATAAGTAGAACGCAAAATGTAAACATGATGAAAAAGATCCTTTTTTTCGCTTTTTTCTGTTGTGCTTTTTTTTCTTATGCACAGAAAGCAGATTTAAAAAATTGTTACAAGTATTCGGAAGAAAATCTGAAGAAGTATTATCACTCTTTGAGTGTATTTCCTTCCTGGATATCCGGGACAGATATGTTTTGGTATAATTATATTACGCCCGGAGGTGCTAAATACTATCTGGTCGATCCGGTCCGTAAAAAAAAACTGGAAATGTTTGACATGGAAGATATGATCGGTAAATTAACCCAAGCTACGGGGATATCATTTAATATCAAAGATTTCCGATTGGGAGGGCTGAAATTTGATGAGGGGGATCCGTATTGTTTTTCTTTTTCCAAGGGAGGACTGGATTTTCATTACAATATCAGAACCCGGGAGCTGAAAAAACTGGACCCTGAACAAGCCTGCCGTTTTTATCCTCCGGCATCCCCTTATTGGTTAAAGTTTTCCCCTGACAGTAGTTACAGTATATATGCTTACCGGCACAATCTGTATCTGCTGAACAGGCAGGATACGGTTCCGGTACAGTTGACCACAGATGGAGAGAAGTATTATTCCTATAGTAATCAGAAGGACAGCGATTCGGATAAAAATACAACTCCCAATATTGTGTGGGCTGGAAATTCTAAGGTGTTTTACTGCTTACGTCAGGACAGGCGTAAGGTTGAAAATTGCTGGGTAGTTGATAATCTGGCCGAACCACGTCCTAAATTGCGTACTTATAAATTCCCTATGCCGGGTGAAAAATATGTTTTTACCTACGATCTGCATTTGTTTTATCCGGAAACCTGCCAACATATTGTTGTGAATATTGATAAATACCCCGATCAGGAGGTTCGGATTGTTGCATCTGATTTGGAAAATTGTCCGGAGGATCTTTATTTTACCCGTAAAAGCAGGACTTGTGATAAAATGGATTTATGCCGGGTGGATACCCGTACGGGAGACGTTTTTGAAGTGATCTGCGAAACTTCCATGCCTTATTTTACCGAACAATTGTTTGATTGCCGGATTCTGAACGGTGGGGAAGATATTATCTGGTGGTCGGAACGTACCGGTTGGGGGCAATATTATCTGTATGATAAATATGGAAAATTGAAAAATACCATTACTTCCGGTACTTTTACCGCCTGCAGGATTTCCCATTTGGATAAACTGAAACGTCGTTTTATTTTTGAAGGGTATGGACGTGAAAAAGGGATGGACCCCGCCTATCGTTTTTTCTATCGGGTAAATTTCGATGGTTCCGGCCTGACTTTGCTGACTCCGGGGAATGGATATCATTCTATCGAATTGTCCAAACAGGGAAATTATTTGTTGGATGTTTATTCCAGAGTGGATATGGCGCCGGTATCGGTTGTCCGCGATATGAAAGGGAAGGAGATTTTACCGCTTGAAAAAGCGGATCTGAGTTTATTGTATAGCACCGGTTGGCGGGAACCGCAAAAAATAGCGGTAAAATCAGCTGACGGAATAACTGATTTGTATGGCGTGATGTATACCCCCTTTGATATGGATTCTACCCGCAAATATCCCTTGGTTGTTTATGTTTATCCTGGGCCTCAGGAGGATCAGGTACCCCAGGCTTTTTCTATGGATGATAATGGAAATCAGGCTCTGGCACAATTGGGGCTTATTGTGATCCATATCGGATACCGGGGAGGTTCTATGTTCCGGGGGAAAAATTTCTATAATTTCGGTTATGGTAATTTGCGGGATTATCCTTTGGCCGATTGCAAATTTGCCATTGAGCAACTGGCCGACCGTTATGCTTATATTGACCGGGATCGGGTGGGAATATACGGACATTCGGGAGGTGGGATGATGGCAGCAGCAGCAATCCTGACTTATCCCGACTTTTTCAAGGTGGCTGTGGCTGCTTCCGGTAACTATGACAATAATATTTATACCAAATGGTGGGGAGAGATGTATCATGGAGTAAAAATGAAGGTCAAAAAAGATGCAGATGGTATAAAAAAATATATTTTTGAATCGAAGATTCCTACAATAATGGAATTGGCAGCGAATTTAAAGGGAAAATTATTGCTGGTGACAGGGGATATGGATATTAATGTACATCCTGCGAATACCTTCCGTCTGGCAAATGCTTTGATCAAGGCGGATAAATTGTTTGATATGATGGTTATTCCGGGAGCTGACCACAGTATAGATTCCCCGTATTATTTTAATTTATTACGGCATTATTTTGCAGAACATCTTTTGGGAGGTGCCATTGAATAAAGATAAACAGATAAGGTTTGGTACCGGAGAAATTCTGTCTTTTGAAAAGTTTTTCAAGGAGAATTTCTCCAAGTTTTATGCTTTTACTGTTCGTTTTGTTGAAGACAGCTATATTTGTGAAGATCTGGTTCAGGAAACATTTATTTCTGTATGGGAGTCGGGTAGTAATCAGTACGATTCTCCGATAATGCTGCATGCTTTTATCTATAAAACTATCCGTAACAAAGCGCTCAATTACTTAAAACACCATAAAATCAGAGAACAATATTCACAGAAATATTTGAAAGAGCTGGAATCAGAAGAGTATATGTTCAGCTCCGTATTGGATGAAGAAGCACATTATGTCCTTTATGAGGCCATCCGGTGTTTGACTCCGCAATGTCAGACTGTCATAAAATTACATCTTGGAGGGAAAAAAAATAAAGAAATAGCTGAAGAAATGGGGATTAGTGTTATTACGGTGAAATCTCATAAAATGATGGCTTACAAGGAATTGAGAAAAATATTAGCACATTCTGTTTCTTTTATTTTGCTTGTTTGTGTAAATAGTGTGAAAAAAAATCAATTTTAGCTCATACCTTTTTTTTTCTGAATTGTTTTTATGGTATAAAACAGGAATAAATGGAAACTATTCAGAAATACATTGAGCTGGCCCGTCTGATTTGCAAGCGCCGGCTTTGGGGGTTAAACGGGAGAGAAGCAGAGCAGTTAGAAGCATGGCTGAAGGAGAATCCACGTGATAAATCAGCATTTAAAAATCTACAGCATATTGACCCGGAGGGGTTAGCTGACCGTTATGAAAAGATAGACATAGACCGTCAATGGAAAAATTTTCAGAAACGGACGGCCTGGCGTACTTATATCTGGTGGAGAGTCGGTGTTGTTGCTGCCGGAATATGTTTATTGTTGGGAACGGGTTGGTTGTTTTACCGGCAAGCCCGTCTTTTTCCTCAGCCGGAAATTGCAGCAACGGTTCCGGAAGCTGTACGGTTGGTGCTCTCTTCAGGGAGAATCCTGGACCTTTCGGACTGTGAAAATGTAGATGTACGCGAAATCGAAGGAAAAGTCATTCTGCATAACGGGCAGTTGGAATATTGTAGTGATTCTGTAAAGCGGAATTCTGAAGAGACCAATACTTTGATTATTCCCAAAGGAGCTTTTTATCATCTGATATTTTCAGATGGTACAAAAGTGTGGTTGAATTCAGATTCAAAAATCACTTATCCGCTTGTTTTCTCAGGTAATGCCCGGAAAGTAATTCTTACCGGAGAGGCTTATTTTGAAGTTACCAAGAATTCTGGTCAGCCTTTTATTGTACAAACAGAAAATTTTAATGTAAAAGTATTGGGTACTTCTTTTTGTATCAATACTTTCGGTGATAATGGCAAAGTTTATACGGCTTTGGAAAGTGGCGTTGTGGAGATGGACTGTGGCAGGGAGAATACTTTGATTCTGGCTCCCGGACAGGTTGCCGAACTGGATGTACGCCGCCCGGGAGCATGTGTCAGGATGTCGGAGGTATCGGTAGAACAACTGGTCGCCTGGAAAAAAGGTTTGTTCTGTTTCAGACAAACTTCTTTGCCGGATATTTTGAAACAGGTGGCGAGGTATTATGATGTGCATTTTATGAATCTGGAAGATGCTGAAGGAGAAGCTTATACCGGTGATATCTCCCGGAACGTATCTTTGGAAGTATTGCTCGGGGCTATTAGCGCACAGACAACGGATATTCAATTTAAAATAGTGAACAGGACTGTGTATATCACAAAGAAAAGAGATTAGGGTGAATTTGGCCTTTCTCCTAATCTCTTTAACACAAAATGTTTTATACAAACATGTCCCACAAATATAGTGAAAGGTGAGAGCAAAAACAACAAACTTGTTTGATTGATTTTGCCGAACCGCATCCTATAATACAAATATAATGAAAAGAAGTGTATAATTTTATTTTTCTCAAAATGGGTAAAAAAAATAGAGTTGCGGTTATCTGCGGATGGCTGATGTTTGTGGTTTTGTCCCCGGGATATGCTTTGGGACAGCAACAGGATCTGATTTCCCTGAAAGTATCGGATGTCCCTTTTGTCAAGGTTTTGGAAGAGATCAGAAAACAGTCGGGATACAATTTTATGTATAACGAAAAGTTTACCAGAAATGTGGGTAGAATTACTTTGGAAGTAAAAAATTTACCTCTGGAAACAGTGATGGAAAAGGTGTTGAAGGGAACAGGATTGAATTTCAGGATTCAGGATAATATCATTATCCTTCAGGAAAATAGGGTAGAACAACCTCGTTTCCGGACACTCCGGGGGACGGTGAGAGATGAAAATGGAGAACCTATACCGGGGGTTACTGTGTTGATCAAAGGGACTTTGATAGGGGTTTCTACGGCGATAGACGGAAGTTTTACGCTGGATTTACCCGGAGAAACTGAAGTCCTGCAAATTTCCTTTATCGGAATGGAGACTCAGGAGATTAAGATTTCTCCGCAGATGAATGAGTTGAATGTTGTGATGCGTCCGCATATCAGCGAGTTGGAGGAAGTGATTGTCAGTACCGGATATACACAGACGGCCAAGTGGAGGGCAACCGGATCGGTAGCTGTTGTGGATAAAAAAGTGTTTGAGAATAAAGCTTTGCCGACGATGGATAAGCTGTTGCAGGGACAGATTGCCGGAGTCAGTGTACAAGCCCGCTCCGGACGTCCGGGAGAATCTGCCAAAATACGGATCAGGGGAACTAATACCATCACGGGGAATGCAGAGCCTTTATGGGTCGTGGATGGGGTTCCCTTGCAAAAAAATATTCCTCTTATTTCTACAGGACAGATCAAGGCCGGAGATTTCAGCGATATTTTTACCAATGGAGTTGCCGGTATCAATCCCAATGATATAGAGAATGTAACGATTCTGAAGGATGCGGCAGCAGCGGCTATTTATGGTTCCAGGGCTGCCGGAGGAGTGATTGTTGTTACGACCAAGACCGGAAAATCGGGAAAGATGGCAGTGAATTATTCTATGAATGTTTCGATGGTGATGAAACCCGGACGCGACCCGGAGCTTATGAATTCCCGGGAGAAATTGGAATGGGAACAGGAGTTGTGGGATGAATTTGCGGCAGAGGGATATGCCGGGGGAGATCGTTATCCTGTAGTGGGGATTGTCGGTATGATCCGTTCGGGAAAAGAAGAGTTCAGGGATATGAGTGTCACTGAACAAGAGGCATATATTCAAGAGCTGGCTTCTGTGAATACCGACTGGATTGATTTGTTATTCCGGACAGCGGTGTCTACCAATCATTATTTATCATTTTCAGGAGGAAGTGAGAAAAATACATATTATGTATCTTTCGGTTATTCAAAAGATAACGGTGCCGTAAAAAAAACAGATTACGACCGCTATAACTTAAGTGGTAAAATAGATGCTAATCCGAACAAACATTTGCATTTCCAACTGGGATTCGATATGGCTATGCAAAATTCTACAGGACCATCAACAGATCCATTCAGTTATGCTTATTTTGCAAATCCGTACGAACGTCCTTTTAATGAAGATGGCTCATATCGTGCAGATTACACTTATTACAAATTACCCAAAGTGAACGGGAGTTATGATCCCACTATCCCTCCCAATGGTTTTAATATGTTGAGGGAGATGAATGAAACTGAAAGTAAAACTGATAATTTTTCAATAACGTCCCGTTTTAACCTCGATTATTCTTTTTTTAAGCAGCTCAAATTTTCGGGTTTGGCTTCTTATTCTTTTACGAACAATAAAAGCGATAATTATAAAGGGAAAGATACTTACGCTGCGTTTGTTGACCGTTTGTATTTCGATACCCAGGGGAATAGTTCGCGGACGTATTCTTCGATATCGCAATCCAATACCAACAATTCAAGTTACAGTCTGCGCGGTCAATTGAGTTATTCCGATGTCTACAGGGAAATACACCGTTTTTCTGTTTTGGCAGGTGCTGAGATTCGTGGCGAGAAAGCCGAAGGTATTTTTGAAAAACGTTACGGATATGACCCTGTGACCGGTAATTCAGCTATGCCGGTTCCTAAAGATCCTGGTAATGGAGAAGGTTTTAAATATTCGGATCTGGTGTCTTATGCCAATGCAATGGATCAATTGTCAGGACAGGAAATAGAAGAAAATCGTTTTGCTTCTTTTTATGGAGCGTTGGATTATTCTTTGTTTGACCGGTATGTTTTGAATGTATCGTTCCGAACAGACGGATCTAATAATTTCGGTAGTGATGAACAGTTTAATCCGACCTGGTCGGCAGGTGCTGTCTGGCATGTGAGTGAAGAAACATTTATGGAGGTTGTTCGTCCGGTATTAAGCCGGCTGTCATTGCGGGTTGCTACCGGTTATACCGGAAATATCAATAAGACGGTGAAACCCAACCTGATGATGAAGTATTATAAAAATTTCCGGATATCCGACGATGAGAATTACCGTATGGGGTATATTAACAATGCACCGAATCCGAAATTGAGATGGGAAAAGACCAGGGATGTGAAAGTGGCTTTGGATTTCGGATTGTGGAAAGACCGGATTAACGGTATTGTTGAAGCTTACTGGCGGAAAAGTAAAGATTGTGTGACCAGTGAATATGTTCCGGTAACTACCGGATTTTTTAACCAGTCGTATAATACCTCTGTATTGCAGAATAATGGAGTTGAATTTTCATTATCGGTAGCAGTTCTTAAAAGTAAGGATTATAATTTGTCGGTATCGGCCAATGTTGCCTGGAATCAAAACAAACTGAAAAAATATAATTCACCTAATACTTCGCTGGCTTTGGATAAATATGTAGGTTATCCTATGGGAGCCGTCTTTTCCGGGAAATATGAAGGAATAGACCCTGAAACCGGGATGTATAAATTTAAGCTTCGTCCGGATGCTGTGACGAATAAAGACGGATATTTACGTGAGCCTAATAATTACTATTATTATCTGGGGACTTCGGTAGCTCCTTTTACCGGTGGATTTAATTTGAACTTTTCTTATAAAAATATCGGGCTGAGTGTAGGCGGAAGTTATTCAGTAAAGGCAAAGATGGTGGATAATATAGAATCTCCGGCTGGATATGAATTGCTCAGTGGAAGTAAGTTGGAATCTATCCCGACTCCCCATAATGACTTGTACAGAAATCATCTGAATGTAAAACGTGAGGTTCGTAACCGATGGACTCCGGAAAATAGGACGGGAGTGAAATATCCCCGTTTAATAGATGCTTATGGAAAAAAATTGGGATTAGACCTGACTAATCCCACCTTAACTACGATTACAAGGGGAGCTTTACTGGAAGATATTTCCTATCTGCGGATCAATACCATTGCCTTGTCTTATAGTTTGCCGCAAAGAGTATTAGAACGGATAAATTTCTCTTCTGCCGCACTGAACCTGACATTGAATAATTTTTTCACCATAACGAAATATTCCGGAATAGACCCGGAGGTCCCGGGAGCTACTTATCCGGTTTCCCGGTCTGTGACTATTGGTTTGAATGTTGGATTTTAATGATATGTGTATGAAAAATCTGAAAATGAGAATAATGCTGATGCTATTGGGGGTATGTTTCTCCTGTAATAGTTATCTGGACCTTAAACCGTACGGAGAGACAATCCCGAAGACTCCGGAGGAATTTTCGGCCTTGTTGCATAGCATCTTGAATGACATAGACTACGGTACAGACCGGATTATCATTGGGAATAGCCGTTCTGTACTGGATTATGAGAGTTATGCCGATAATCTGGATGCCAGCTTGACTATTTATCCTGAAGGTGGCCAGTTGGATTTGTATGTAGCTCCTCGTTTGAACGGTTACCAGAATGTATATCGGGAACTCTATGAGAAAATACGGAATTGTAATCTGATTATCGAAAATATGAAAGATCAGGATACGGAACTCGGTAAGGATATTCTGGCAACTTCTTATGCATTGAGAGGGGTATGTTATTATAATCTTTTACGATGGTTTTGTGAACCTTATGATAAAGCAATGGCAAAGACCCAGTTGGGTATTCCTCTGGTCAGTAATTTTGACATGGAAGCACTGACGGACCGTTCCTCTATGGAAAAGACGGTGGAATTTATCCGGGATGACTTGAAGAGGGCCATTGGTTTCAATATGAAAAAGGATATCTACCGGTTTAAGACAGAAGTGGCTAAAGCCTATCTGGCAAAACTATATTTCTGGGCACAGGATTGGGAAAATGTGATTCCTTTGGCTGAAGAGTTATTAAAGGATTTTCCACTGCTTCAGGGTGACGATTATGTGAAGATGATACAAGATAAAGCGACTACCCAATCGAATGTTTTCATTCGTTCTTATGTTTTTCAGGGAGCGGATAATAGTGAGACTCAGGTAAGTTCTGCAATCCCTTATCGTCCTGTAAATAAGTCTTTTATCGATTTGTTTACCGAGAAAGAAGCTGATATTCGCTATGCCCTTTCATTTAATAAAAAGCGGGAAGAGACAAAAGTATTACGCGGACGGGTAAGGTGTGCCGAAATGGTGTTGATGCTGGCGGAATCTTATGCTCAGCTTTCGGATACAGAAAATGCCCTGAAATATTTGAATTTGTTACGATCTCACCGCATCACTCCCTATATCCCGTATACGCTGGAAAATCTGCCGGAAGTGAATCCGGACGCTTTGATCCGGGTTGATGCGACCGGAAAACCTCTTACCAGACTGATGGCTGCTATTATGAATGAAAGACAGAAAGAGTTGTTTATGGAAGGTGATCGTTGGTTTGAGTTAAAGCGGAATGGACGTCCTGAATTTTGGGTTGCAAAAGACGGACAAAAATATGTGTGTCAGAAGTTTATGTATACAGCTCCCATACATCGGAATGACCTGGAGTTGGTTCCGGGTATGCAACAGAATCCGGGTTATGAATAATTAATACAGAAAAATATGAAAGCGAAGATTTGTTTTTGGATACTGTTTATCGTATTGTTTTGTTGTGGATGTGCTGAAGAGAATGAAGTACCTCCCTATCGGAAAACGTCGACAGAGGCTTATGTCATGCCCAAACCTGTTCCCTTGACTCCCGAAGAGAGGGCATTGATTGATTCAAAACGGGAAGAATATAAGAATGCAATTAAAGGTCAATAATTTTTACTAAAAATCTGAACTTATGAAAAGAATCGTTTTTTTATTATCATGGTTTGTGTTACTGGGAACCCTGATGTCTTGTAGTGATGACAATGACGATGTGAATCCGCCTGCTTTGTCGTTTGCCCAATCTGTTTATACATTAAGTGCAGACGCATCTTTAGTCGTTGAATTGCAGGCATCGGCTGCTGCTACACAGAATACATCCGTAAGTTTTACTATCTCAGGGACTGCACGGGAAGGAATCGATTACACGATTTCGGCTAAGGAGTTTAATCTGAAGGCAGGGGAAACAAAAGCTCAGATCGTGATTACTCCGAAAGACAATTATACGCCGGATATGCAGATCCAGCTGGAATTAAATGCTGTAGGGGGATTTGAATTGGGGAAAGTGAAAATTACGACTATTACGGTAGAAACAAAAGATAAGATTGTCTATTCTTTTGTAACGGATTACCATGTGCTGGCCGGAGAAGTAACTATTGAGGCCGAATTGAAAACTCCGGATGGTTTGGCGTACATTGCTACCGAAGATATTCATCTTCCTTTTACAATAAGTCCGGCTTCGACGGCGGTGAAAGGAGAAAATTTTGATGTTGAAGGTAATGTGACGGAATTTGTTATTCCGGCCGGCAAGAAGAATGCTTCTGTTAAACTGAATTTTTTGAAACAGGAAAACGGAAAGGATGAATTGGTCTTGGAACTGGACAATCCGGGAGAGAAATTTATGCTGGGAAATTATGGAAAGACAACCATAAAAGTGTATGGTCCGACAACCGTAGGTAAGTTATTCGGTAAATGGGCTTTTAAGAGCTGTGATAGTTTTGAAGGACTTAAAAAAGATTATGAAGGTCTTGTATCAGCCAGTGATTTTACCCATATGCCGACGAATAATCTGCTGACAGATACCCTGGAGTTTATTGCCGGGGATGAAAATAAATTGAAACTTCATGTTACCGGTGATATGAAAAATTATTTCAGGGATTGTGAATTGGTCTATGTGTGTGATACAACTGTACGTACAGGTTTGTCAACCCGTGTCGTGTATTCTTTGATCGAGATGAGCAAAGTCAATGTCAGTTTTTCTGCCAGTACAGTCAACGAAAGGAAAGCTCAGGTCGGTTTCAGGATATTGGAAGATGAAAAAACATTGGAAGTAACCGTATTCGATTATGCACCGGTTGACTTTTTTATGGAAATATATGATTTTTTCAAGGACGACCCCCAAGCCCTGATGTGGGATGCAAAAATTCAGTATATTTTCAGTTTGGTTGAGGAAGAATGAGATATATAGTCATTATTTTATGGATTGCATGTCTTGGGGCATGCAATCCGGATGTAAAGCAAAAGGTTACGGTAAACGGTAAGCTGACAAATTACAAGGGAAATAAAATATATTTTGAGATTTCCGGCCGGGATTCTTTAGTTAAAGCGGAGCTTGATTCGGCCGGCAGATTTTCTGCATGTTTGGAGTTGGATGAAGGGACTTATGTGCGCCTGATGAATGGGAAAGCCGCTTTTCCTTTGTATCTGGCACCCGGCATGAAACTCAGGGTTGAAATGGATGCAGCCAAAATAAAAAATGGCGAATATGGGTCGGTTGTATTTCCTGAAGGCATTAATAAAGAGACTCGCATGATGATACATTATTACGAGAATCAATGGTTCCCCTCTACGGAAGAGTTATTTATCTATACTCCGGCTGAATTTAAAGAGTTGCTGGATACGATTGTCGGCTATAATGATGGATTGATTGAAGATTTTTTGAAAGCTGATTCATCCGGTTATGACCGGGATTTTGCAGATTTGTTCAAACTGCAGGTGAAAGTACCTTTGGCTGTATCCTATTTCTATTATCCGGTGTATCATGCTTTGCTGAATCCCCAGGATCAGAGTGAAATTCCCGAAGACTTTAATATCTTCGATGAGATATTACCCAAGAATGACTCTATGATTTATAATAAGGTCTATCGTTACAAAACGTACGAAATTTCCTATTGGAATGAGAAAATCGCTCAGGAATTGAAAGACTTTTCCGGGGAACCGGCTCAGTATTTCAATGTATGGTTCGATAAACTTTCGGCTTTACATCTTTGTCCCCAGATTGCGGGTGATGTGGCTCATTCCTTTATTATGCGGCATGCCAAAGAAATGACTCCTGAAGTCAAAGAGATCGTCAGAAGTCGCAGTAAGGGGGTACTTATTTCCTCCAGCCAGCAAATAGAAGATTTTTGACTAGTAGAAGAGAAATCCGATAATCCGTATTTTTCAGAATATTTGTTTCTGAAAAAACGTGTCCGGAGTGGGTAAAATGATGAGAGATTTGAGTTTTATTTTGACTGTTTTGTTTTTTTTTATGACTTTTGCCGGAGGATAAAGCAGAGATATGATAGTATGGAAAATACAGGTAAGATTTTTGGAATATCGCTGGGACCGGGAGATCCGGAATTGATTACTTTAAAAGCGTTGAAGGCTTTGAATGCCGTGGATGTTATTTTTTGTCCGGGGACGAAATCCGGCGAAGGGCGGATGAAATCCCGGGCTTTGGATATTCTTCGGCAATTGGAGGTCGATGAAACTAAAATTCGTCTATTTCAGGTGCCGATGTCCCGGGATCGGCAGGAAGCTTTGTGTGCTTATGACCGGGTTTGCGGAGAGGTATTGGAATTGGTCAGATCAGGAAAATCAGTAGGGATTACAGCTGAAGGGGACGCTTGTTTTTATTCTTCTGCTCATTATATGTACGGGCAGCTTGCGCAGGCCGGTTTTCCGGTTGCGATGATCGCCGGTGTACCTGCTTTTATTGCTGCCGGGGCATCTGTCGGATTGCATTTGGTAAAACAGCAGGAACGATTGTTGGTGATTCCCGGGGATGTGATTGTCGAAGAACTGCTGGAAACTATAGTTGGCAAGCGTACACTCGTTATCATGAAAGTTCCTTTGGGCGAGGCGGTATTGCGTCCTTTTATAGCCCGGCATCCTGAATTACACTATTATTATTTCGAACAAGTGGGAACAGGACAGGAATATTACTCTTCTGTGCGGGAAGAAATATTGGGGCATTCGTTTACCTATTTTTCTATTTTAGTGATAAAACCGGCTTTCTCCCGTTGAGAAGCAGGGGACGGGAGAAAGCGGTCACGGTTTCAATGAACTGTTTTTTTCTTATAGTACTTGCCTAAGAATAGCAGGATAAGCAGAATAGGTACCCAAAGGGCTTTGACCGAATAGTTTCCTAACCGGGGATAGACATATTGGTCGTCATACGAGGCAAAAGACAGCTCTGCCGGGAAAAAGTAATGTCCGATTTTTGAGGCCATGCTGCTTTGTTGCGGATAAGTCAGGGTATCGACCAAAGAATAATCCGTTGCGTCGAGAGCGAAAATATGTTCTCCGTCTTTTTTGTCGATGCTGACGGTCCAGTTGAAAAGATCTCCGATAATTTGTATATCGTCCTGCCGGGGATCGTATTTTCCTATCGGTAGGGGATATAGCTGATAATCCGGATTGGATAATGCCCAAAGATTATTTTCCTGATCTGTCAGTAGGGCATAAAATTTACGGTTCGGATATTCTTTTACGAAAATATGTGTGATTTCGATTCCCTTGGGTAAGGGGATCGGACGAAAATAAGGACGTCCGCGCAATTGTTTCAGATGAAAAAGCCGGTGATCCGAATCGGTTAGAAAATATCCTTCATCGTACTCCTTTTTCACAGTGGGATTGCCTCCGATACACCGGACCGGAAAACGAAAGTCTTTCTTTTTCATTGCCTGGGTAAAGATTTCACTTTTCTTTTCCAGTATGATGTTGGTTGCCATATCTATAAATTCGATCCGGTCGTTTAGCCGGAATACGTCTCCCGGCATTTGCAGGTCTACCCGTCCGGACATCGCTTCCAATAGCGGATACAAGCGGGGAACCGTTTTATTTATGTCCGAAGCGGATTGTCTGAAAATGAAATTGGTCAATCCTATTTTTTGCGGAGTTAGTTTTATTCCGTTCAGGCTGTCCGGCAGGCGGCCGTCGGAAGCGAGCTGATGGTAATAAAAGAAAGGCAATATGCTGTCGAACTGACGATCGGAATAAAGATGTCCGTTCCGGTCTTTGTATTGTACCCCTTTGTTTTCACTGTAGTCGAGACAGGCAAAATCATCGATGATGCAGCTGTATAGAGTGAAAGGATTGCGTATTGGCTGGGCGGTCATGAAATGGTAAAACCAGGGAATGAGCCAAAGGGATAAGACAAGGATGATAAAAACGAAAAATATTTTGCTATAGCGTGCCATTGATTTTATTTTTTAATGATGATCAGTCTTGTTTTCCGGCTTTAAAGCGTGTGACAGATAGCCAGGGCAATATGAATGTGAAACCGGTAAAAAGAAGCAGGATCCATATAAATCCGTCATATGCCTGAGGAACATTCGAGAGGAAAAAAATCCGTATAATACCGCAACTGATAAAAAAGTTGAGAATCTTCCGTTTCCAGGTCGGTTCGAGGCAAATCCAGCTTGTCAGGGAATAGGCAGTAATACCGCCAATATACCAGGGAAGCGAGGTCAGCAGGATGCGGTCGGTTAGTTCCGGAGCCAGTATATTTTGAAGATAAACATACAGGATGAGATAGTCGATGAGATAAATGACGATCAGTTCACTCAGACCGGCAATCAGCATCAGCATTAGCATCCGGTTTTGAGGATATGGAAGATGCAGAGTCAGCTTTAACCGTTTTTGCTGCATTTCGGGTACAAATTGGACAATGGCGAGCAAGAGTCCTGCCAATAGGGGGATATAGGTCAAAGTTTCGATAAAAACGACATCCCTGCTCAACAGGATTTCCCATAAATGGGCTACTCCCCTGAAATTGATCACTCGTTGTACTCCAAGCAGGGCGTAAATGATGAATATGACCGATACGGTTAAAGCGATAGGAAAGTAACGGCGTGTTTTGATCCATTCTTTGTAAAAAATTGCTTTTTTCATAAATTCAATATTTTCCGGTTAACCCGATAAAAACGTCTTCCAGATTCATTTTTTCAGCGGATAAAGAAGTGTGTGGGATTCCGTTTTGTTCCAGCCACTGTTTGACATATTCCATATCCTGAAAAGAATAGGTCTCGGCATGTCCGCGGATTACGGAGGTATTGTAGAGTTGGGAATCCGCCGGTAATTGTACTTCTCCGCTCCCGGTTGTAAAGCGGTAACGGGTGAAGGTGTTCAGTAAGTCGTTTACCGGTTTTTGAATCAGAATTTTTCCGTAATCCATGATGATACAATCGTCGATCAGACGTTCCATATCCTGGATGATATGGGAAGTCAGGAAAATGGTTTTCGATTCGGCTTTAGCGTATTCTTTCAGGTATTCGATAAACAGCCGGCGATAACCGGGATCCAAACCGAGCGAGAAGTCGTCCAGAACGAGTAATTCTGCATTTTGAGCAAGGATTAGTCCTAAAGCTACCTGTGAACGCTGGCCACAGGACATCCGTGAGATTTTTTGTCCGGGAGCGACTTTCAGTTTGTGCATCAGTTCGTAGTAGGCATCTTTATTCCAAGCCGGAAAGAAGGCGGAATAAAACCGTTCGATTTCTTTGATCGTCATAAATGTGTATTGTACGTGCCCTTCGATCAGCAAAGCCATCCGCTGCCGGGTCTGCGGATTCATGTTCCGGATATTTTCCCCGAATATCCGGCATTCTCCGGAATGGGGCTGTAAATATCCGCTGAGAATATTGATCGTTGTGGTTTTACCGGTTCCGTTCTTACCCAGTAAACCCAGGATACGACCCCGGGGAACCTGAAAACTTAAATTTTCGTATATCAGCCGTTTCCCATAGTAGTGAGTCAGGTTTTGGCATTCTATGATATTATCCTGCATATTGAATTGAATTAGAATTTAAGACTGCAGCCGACCGTGATCCGGTCAGAATAATTGTGATTCCGGAACCTGCAATGTTGCCAGCCGATGTCTGTGGATAAAGTGAACGTATGGTTTAACGGACGGTTCCATACGATGGACAGTTCGTAGCGGCTGAAATCGCTTTTCAGGTTTTCATATTGTTGCCGGACGGCATTTTTGATCAGTTCTTCGGAACTTAAGCGGTCGATATCCAAATGGCTGGTTGTCGTTCCGAAATAGTCTCCCGCTATGGAAATCCGGAACAATGATTTTCTGAGCATGAGCAGGGATGAAACGGACAGACCTCCCTGATATTTGGAATCTTTCAGGGAAAGGGAGGGGGACAGATACCCTGTGCTGACAGAGCGGAAACCGATCCGTGGCTCTACCCATAGTATATCCTGCTGTTCATTTCCCCAGCCCCATATTCCGTTTAACAACAAGGCATATATTTTATTGCTGTATTGTTCCAAATCGTTGATTTTCGGATAATTGCTACTACTGCCTTCTCCGTAGACAAATTCAGTACCTTTTCGTTTATGGTACAGCCCTTCCAGTTGGATGCCCTGCTGATGTCCCGGGGCAGACCGTTTCCATCCCCAGGTGCCCTGGATGCTGTTTTCGTTCAATCGGGTCAATGGCAGGTAATTGTGAGCCAGCATGGTTCGTTTGATGTTCAGCTTGTGAAAATGGACACTGCCGTAAAAGCCTTGCCGGTCGTGCGGAACGAGGTCGATACCTCCTCCGATGCTTCCTCCGTCGTATTGTATTCCTGTATTTCCGTCTGAAAACCGGGTACTATACATACCTAATCCCAGCATTTGATACACTTTGGATACGCCCAGGTCCGAAAAGAATTTGATACTGTTCCGTTGACGGTAAATCCTTCCGTAAACCGCGGCTCCGATGAGGTATCGGGTATGGACCTGCCAGGCAGCACCTCCCGACAATTTCAGATCGGAAACAATATTGCGCGGCCGGGGATCGGTTTTCCGGTATTCGATCATTGCCCGGTAGTCTCCGCTGAGTCCCCAGGAAAAGTGTTTATAGATCCGCGAGTAGCCTCCGCAGAATGTATAGGATTCGGTATTCAGGTCGCCTCCGGCTGTGTCGGCCATAATGTATGGGTACAGCAGTTCGAAATCGGAAGTTTCGTTCCAGCAAACCGATTTGATTTTTCCGGACCGGTATCCGGCATGCCCCCAGACAGTGGTTCGGGGATTCAGGTGGAGGTAACTTTCGGCCCGGAATACTCCTTGCCGGTATCCGCTCCCTTGTTGTACGATAACGGCTTCCTTTTCATTTTTGTATTCTCCGCTTAACCGGAGAGAAGAGAGACTGAATTGCCGGGCATAGGGTTGTAAGGCCGGATTGGCATATGACTTTTCTCCGAAGGCGAACAGAGGGGAAAGACATTCCCGGACGGCTTGGAGGCTGTCCGGGTTGTCTTTTCCTATTCCTAAGATCGGTGTCGTATACAAAAACAATATGATGAATAGATAACCGTTCCTTTTCATGGATATTTGTTTATTCTTTCAGAGACGGGGTCGCATCGGCTTCGAAGTCTACTGTCGAATTGTTGGTGTCTTGTAATATTTTGCGTCCGTTAACTGTCGATTCGACTTTCCGCCGTACGGATTTGTTGTACCGATTGGGATCGTGATCTATGCTACCACAGTGTGTCCAGCCGGCATCCAGGGAAGAAGAGGTGACAATCCACTGGAATTTGGATTCTACACTTAGATTGACGGCATCGATGATCCAGGAATTGGGGACGTAATAGGTTTCTTTTTTCATGGGAAATGAATATTCGTTAAAAACGAATGTGTAATTGGCTGTATAGGCATATTTTGCCAGGAAAGTTTCTTTGTCTGTTTCCATTTTGGCTAAGGCATAGCTATGGAATCCCCGGTTGTGTAAGCCGGTGTAAGTAGCTGTGTAAGAATACCATTTGTCCAGGTTGGGTACTTTCGGATTATCTGTATCCAGAAAGTTGGGGTTCGAAGATTCGTCATAAAATTCGAAGTCTGCAACACTCAGATCGAATGAGTTGGGATTGGCTTCTGTATGATTGCTGGCATCCAGGGCCAATAGCAGGGATTCGCCCGGCTGTACAGGATGATCCTGACCGGAACCCGGAATGACGAAAATGAAGTCTACAGAGAACCCTTGTTCCATAATATCCGGGGTATAATCTTGCTTGTCTACGGTCATAAATTCCGATTCCAGAATTGCCAGACCGTCGGCATACAGTACTTCTGAAGAGTTGTTGTAAATTTTGATGTATTGGTCTGCGCTGTATTGGTCTCCGGACGGAGTCGTACTACCGGCGAAATAGATCTCTTCAATGACGAAACCGTTGGTAGAGGGGGTATAGAAAGACATGACCTGTGCGGGCAGGGTCACTGTCGTTCCGCTGATGGTTACCGATTCCTGATAAGCACGGATATTGGCAACTGTCGGAGTCTGGATACCACTGATCGAGTAGCTGACTTTTCCCTCTGCAATAACTCGGTATAAACCTTCCGGGACGGTTGCCGTGACGGTGACGGTTTGTTCGTTCATACTGACACTGCCATCGTATTGGGTGTTGGTGTTGATGTTGGTGATGGTTACCTTCAGATCCGATAGGGTCGGGTTTTCGATATCTTCCGGTAGTGACAGCGTCCAGCTTACCTGACTTTCGGGGACTGCTTTATCATCATCATCGCGGGCTGTGAATGTGAAAGGAATGATAAATGCCAATAAAATGGCCTGAAATAGATTGTACTTAGATTTCATAATATTAAATGTTAAAATTTAGTTCCATACCAAAATAAGGAGATTGACCGATCTGTCTGACCTTTACTCCATTGGAGGTATAATCGGGATGACAGCTGATCAGGCGGTTGACAAAAAGCGCCAGATTGATCCGGTCTCTATATAGTTGTTTTGTGACTTTCAGATTGAAATTGACATTGAAAGCCTCGCTGATTCTCCGGTCGAATAGGGCTTCATTGTATGATTTTTTCAGCCATTGCAAATACATATCCTGGCTGGATTCTTCGGTATAAGGATAACTATTGCCCTGACTGTCTATATAATATTCGGGAATCCCGCTTTTCCATTCCGTTTGCTGATTGCTGAACCACAGGCATTGTGCCGACAGGGAAAAGCCTAGTTTCAGGTTGGGAATATGGGTGTCGAACATAAAATTTGTATTGAAGCTTTTTCTGATGTATCCGTCGGGATCGGTGTACCAGCCGACATAAGGTAACCGCCGGTTGTTGATGATCTTGGTACTGCTTTCATAGTAACCCTGACTATTGGAATAGACGGTCCGGAAGTAGGCTCCTGAAATGGTGATCCGGGTGGCCAAAGCCGGAATCCGTTTACTTGAAAACTGAAACTCGACGCCTGTTTTCCGGAGTTTTGTCCCATTGGTCGTGATGCCGTATATACACATCAGGGTATCTTGTGTATAAGTCATCTGGCTTAGATCGGGGGGACCGTCTAAAGTCGTTGCATCGATGGAATTGTTATCGTATGTTTTGTAAGCCAGCGGTAGCAGCCGGGTTCCCGTCCGGAAACCGGAGGTCATATTTTCTTTAAAATAGGTGACACTGAGATTGTTTTCAGCGTATGTTATATTCCCCCGGATTTCCCATTTGAAATTCCGGGCAGCCGACAAATCGGGGTTCGTCCGGTCGATGATGTAAGTGATCATCTGCAGACGTCTGTAGGCCGGATTGTTGTGATAATAGTTCAGTTGTATGATGTCTTCATATAACAGATTGGGATACAATTGAGTCAAAGAAGGCATCATGGAATGCCATCCGATCCCTCCTCCTATTTCGTAGCTTAGTTTCTGGTCTCCGATGAAGAAAGCGGGAAACAGCCATTTCATGTTGACACGTGGATCGAAATAAAATTTGTTGTGGAGTTTATATGCTTTCGGTAGATTCAGAAGGGAAGAAGCCCGGACTCCAGCCTGTATTTCCAAGGTATGGGTACTGACCGGTAATGTAAAATAATCCTCGGCAAAAAAGGATAGGTCGTGTCCTGCCGGTATGTCGTTATAGGGGCGGGGACGTGTAGAGATGGAGGTGTAGTTGACCGGCCGCAGGGGATCGTAAAGTTGTCCTTCTCCGAAATTTTTATCCATCTGCCAGTCTGTACCTATTTTCAGTTCCTGTCTTGTTTTGGCTATAAATAACCTGAAATTACCCGTTAACCGGACATAGGCTCCGAAAGGACGGTTGTCTACTTTTTGAGTACCTACGAATTGAAAGGGCAGAAAGACGCCGTCATGTTCCCCTGCTTCATTGCTGTTCGGGGCTGCCATAGCCCGGCTGAGAGAATTATAGCGTACCTCATCGACCTTGTCTTTGGAAAAGCTGACAGAACTATTAAAAGATAAGGAATTGAAAAATGCGGTTTGGTTTTCCGATTGCCATTCGATATTATTGATCCAGGACAGCCGGTTGATTCTGGATTTGTAACTGTCTTCTTTATGACGATTGATGTCCGGGTCGATTTTTTCGGTATTGAACGAACCGTTATAATCGGCGTGAGTACTGTAAAAGACATTGTACGGACCGGTTTTCCAGGTTTTTTCCAACCGGAGGGAAAAGGTCAGGCGTTTGTAGTTTTCCAGATTGTCCCGGGGGTCTGCCTTGGCATCCAGCCAGTCGATATCGCTGTTGATTTTGATTTGCCGTTTCGGAAATTCGAATCCTTTTCCCAGGTAAACCAATTTGCTGCTTTCATCTGCTTTGAATCTGGCATTGAAATGGTTACCTCCCATTTTACGTTTGATTTTTACGATTCCGCTGGTCAGATTTCCGTATTCTACCGAAGGAATACCCCGGATGATTTCTACTTGTTCGATTCCATCGGTAGAAATGCTGCGCATATCGACTCCCCGGTTTACGGTACTTCTTTTCCGGTCGTCTGTACTTGCTTCACCGCTGACGTACAGCATATCGGCTCCGGTATTGATCGGTGTACCGTTGATGAAAAAAGCGATACCGCGGGAAGCGACATCGTAGTCGGAACTCGAAGAACCTTCGCCGGCTTCCCGCAACCGAATCGGGTTTACCTGATTTAGGGCCGGATCCGCTGAACGTCCCCCCGGTAACAATTCCAGAAGATCGCTGAAACTGGAAGGTTGAAGATGTTCCATGGCTTTGCGGTCGATTATCGAGGAGGAAGTCATACCATGAGACTCCCGGGCGGTGACGATAACTTCCTGCATGACAACCTGATCGGGAGCCAGCAGAATATGCAGGGAAAAATCACCTGTAATCCGGATGGTGTCGGTATAAGTTTTATAACCGATAAAACTGACTTTCAATTTATAGACTCCTGTCTGAACGGAGGGGAATAAATATTCGCCTTGTGCGTCGCTACTTCCTGCAATGATTTTATGATTATCCTGTGTTAAGCTGATTGTCGCCAAAAAAAGGGGTTCATGATTGATAGAATCGCACACTGTAATCCGGATGGGGAATGTATTCTTTCTTGTGTTTTGACCGGTCAGATTATCAGTCAAAACAAAAATCAGAATGATTGCCCATAGTGTTTTCATGTTTTTATTAAAATTTAATTTGAGATCGCAAAGTTTGTAAAGCTGTCAGAGAAAAAAAATCCCCATTTATTGTTATTTTTTTTCTTACTGGGATAACGGGATATGATTACTTGATTTTAGAGTAAAGACAGGATGTATTTACCAGAATAATCGGAAAATCCGGATTTGTCAGGTAGTTTAAAATACCTAAAAATTGTGATTACAAAATCGATAGAGAAAGCTTTACTTCGCATGCTTAATTGAAATTTTGTATGATACAATTTAGAACATTATTCCTGTCTGTATTCGGACTGTTCATGATGGCCTGTGCCCGGGAGGAAATCATCGTATCTGAAACTTCTGTACAGGACACTCCGATCGGGATGCAGGCACAAAAAGGACGCCTTCGTTTAAAATTTAAATCCCGGTTTGCCGGGAAAGCTGAGCAGGCGGTATATACCCGTGCCGGAACCGGAGATATCCGGATCGTATCTATGAAACGGTTATTTCCCTTTGCCGGGAAATTTGAAGAAAGGACCCGGAAAGCGGGTCTGCATCTTTGGTATGAGGTCGAGTTCGACGAACAGACACCTGTGACCCGGGCTCTCGCCTTATTGGGAGATACAACGGAGATTGAGATCGCAGAACCGGTATACATTATCCGTAATACCGGAGGAGAGGGAACGGTTCCTGTCCGCTCTGCCGGAGAGCGGAATTCGGATGGAACTGCACCTTTCAATGATCCGGAACTATCCAGACAGTGGCATTATTCCAATACCGGAGAGTTACCGAATTCTGTGGCAGGGGCGGATATCAATTTATTTGCGGCCTGGCAAAAAAATCAAGGGTCGAGGGAAGTTATTGTGGCGGTCATCGACGGAGGTATTGATTACCGGCATGAGGATTTGACCGGAAATGTAGGAAATCCTGCAGAATTATTCGGAGAGCCGGGGGTCGATGATGATGGGAATGGGTATATCGATGATATATATGGATGGAACTTTATCAATGGAACGAATCAGATCGAAGCGGATGATCATGGGACCCATGTTGCCGGTACTATCGGGGCTGAGAATAACAATGGTGTCGGTGTTTGCGGTATTGCCGGTGGACATGGCGGAAATACGGGAGTATGGTTGTTGAGTTGTCAGCTGTTCGGGACGATAGATGGCCGGGAGGTTTCTGCTTCTTTCCCGGAAATGATCAAATATGCTGCGGATGCCGGTGCGGTTATCGCTCAGAATAGCTGGGGGTATGAAAATATCACTTATTTACCCCGGGCAGATCAGGAAGCGATCGATTATTTTATTCAGTATGCCGGAGTCGATGAACGAGGGGAGCAGACAGGGCCGATGAAAGGAGGAGTAGTCATATTTGCTGCAGGTAATGAAAATAAAGATTACCGGACTTATCCGGCGGCTTATGAAAAAGTCGTTTCTGTTGCGGCTTATGCTCCTGATTACAAAAAAAGCTGGTATTCCAATTTTGCCGACTGGGTCGATATCGCTGCTCCGGGCGGGACATACGGCTATGGGAGGAAGTATAACGGTGAATGCCCTGTATACAGTACGTTACCGGATAACCAGTACGGCTATATGCAGGGGACATCTATGGCTTGTCCTCATGTTTCGGGTATCGCTGCTTTAATCGTATCCCAATTCGGAGGGCCCGGATTTACTCCGGAAAAACTTTTGGCTCACCTGTATCAGGGAACCCGGGACATCGATATTTATAATCCGGAGTATGCGGGTAGATTGGGGATAGGGGCCGCTGATGCCTATTTGGCTCTTGCTGAAGATCAGGGAATCGCTCCTCAGGCTGTCGATACCTTATACTGCGGAAATACTTCCGGAGTGGTTGAAGTGACCTGGCAGATCTCGGCCGATGAAGATGATGGCAAACCTTTTCAGTATTTGGTTTGTTGGAGTGAAGACCCTTTGGGGCAATTGGATCCCGGACGGTTACCCGAAGGAGTTGCTTCGGTACGGGTTACTGTTCCCAGGGCCGGGCAGGTCGGGGATACGATGGCGTGCCGGCTGACAGCTATCCGGGGAGAAACCCGGTATTATGTAGGTATTGTTGCTATTGATCCCTGGGGACATTATTCCGGGACTACGACGGTTTCTTTTGTGTCGCCGCATAATGAACCCCCGATGATTACTTCTGAATATGAGGAACAAGCGCTTACTTTGAAGTATAACCAAACCGGAGAAATAGTTTTTTGGATTTCAGATCCTGAAAACCAGGAATTTAATTATGAATTGGAAGATGAAAACCATCTGGCGGCAGCGACACAACTGAATGACCGGATTACGGTGAAAATACGTAATTATGGATTTCAGGCCGGGACATATCGTTTGTGTCTGAAAGTGACGGATAGCGGAGGGGCAATGGCTTCCAAAGAATTTACGGTGGTTCTGGAGCCGAACGAGAGTCCCCGTTTGCAATCTCCTTTTGAAAATGTATGGTTCGGTTCCTTGCAGGAAGTGCGTACGGTGTCGCTGGCCGCTCATTTTACTGATGAAGGTCCCGGAGGCTTGAGTTATGCTTATGAATATGATCCGGCCTATTTGACTTTAACTTCCGGGCAGGGAGAATTTAGACTGAAACCCTTGAAATTCGGTCTTTCCCAAGTGAAAATCACTGCGACGGATGCTGAAGGGCTTGCCGGGGAAACTGATTTTTTGGTGATGACCCATGACTATCGGCAAGAGGTAACCTTTTATCCCAATCCGGTTACGGATAAACTGAATGTCCGGATGGGGCGGGAAGTAGAAGGAACTATTTACCTGACTTTTTCGACGCTGGACGGACAATTGGTCAAAAAGGTGAATGCTCCGATCGGACCTTTTGCTCCGGTGGAAGTAGACCTTTCCGGTTTGAAAAAAGGAACGTATGTCGTACAATTGAAATATTTGCAGGAAACCTATACCCGAACTCTAATAAAACAATGAAATAATGAATCGTATTTTTTATATATTGGTGATATGTTGTCAGGCATTCGGAGTATCCGCACAGTCGGTGGCTGATGCCGGTTTGTTTACGTATTCGGCGGCCGGGACGGTTACAGCTTCTTTGGGAGGCAACGGGGTTGCCTGGGGGCCGGATGCTTTTGCTGTGTTCAGAAATTCGGCACAGGGGGCCCTGGCTGATGCGAAGGTTATTGCCGGTTATGCGGTTTCTTCCTGGATGCCGGGATGGAATTTGGCGGATCGGCATTGGATACATGATGCCGGAGGGCTGTTTACATTCGGAGGAAGACAGGCTGTACTTACCGGAGTGCGTTATCTGAATCTGCCTACTGTCGAATTGACTGATGAAGAAGGAAATCTTCAGAGCCGTTTTACTCCTTACGCCTTGGAAGTGGATGCCGGATATGCTTATGCTTGGAGAGGAAAGCTGGCGGCCGGGCTGACGTGCCGCTATTTCCGCCTGGACCAAAAAACATTGTTGACAACATATGTAGCTTGTGATCTGTCTTTGTTTTATCGCGATTCGCTTGCCGGACGTCCTTACTTCTGGCAGGCGGGAATGCAGCTGTCGAATATCGGTGAGGCTTATCTGCCTTTAAAAATCGAGTATGCCGTGAGTGCCGGTTGGGAACAGGGGGCACATCGGGTGATGTGTACCGGAGGAATAGCCCATCAGGAATTGGCTTATGGATTTTGTACTTTGGGAAGTGCAGGAGTAGAGTATTCTTTCCGGAAGAAGATATTTTTACGGGGCGGATACCGGAGTGGCAGACCTGCGAAAGGTATATTTGCCTGTACGGCTTTGGGAGGCGGGATGAAATGGCACGGAATCGGCCTTGATGCAACCTGGAGACTGGCATCTTCCGACAGTCCCCAGAGAAATGCATGGCATCTGGCCCTTACTTTTGCGATTTGAAAATCAGGAAAAGAATATGAACCCGATAGGAATGAGCAAACCGAGTGCGAATTCGATCCCTCCGCGTCCCCAGAAACCTTTGGGGCCTTTGATCATAATCAAACCGGTGAAGGTAATTATCAGTAGAGACAAAATGAAAATATCTGAAAATACAGTCCACCAACGAGACGGATTATAATGAAGGCGATTAAACCAGCTGATAACCGGCCGTTTTTTGATTGACTCGTAGATCCCTTCTCCGCTTTCAGTATGGATTACCAGGGAACTTCCTCCTTTTATGAAGATTTTGATGCATCCCGGTTCAGGGGAATAATGTTTCAGGTAACGGTTCTCTTCTCCGATTGTTTTTAACAGTCTTTCGGCAAATTCCCGGTTTATTTCCTGGGGATTCGCCGGGATTGGCTCGGTAAACCGAATTTGTTTTTGCCGGATGAGATAATCGGAATTGAAATCCTTTTTGTGGTTGAGCATAAAACCAGAGATGGCATAAATCATCAGTATGCCGGCAAAAAAAAAGGAGAGGTCACGATGAAGTAACCTGCTCCATTTACGGATGATATCAGAATATGATTTTTGTGACATAATTTATTCGACAATTTCGTATGTATCTCCTTCAATGTAATAGAAAGACAGGTAATTTTTGCCTTCTTTGGCTTGACGGTCGGCAATCCTTTGCCGGAAATTGGTGATCCGTTCTTCGATGCTGTTGGCAGGCGCTTCTCCCCTTGCTTTTTGTTCGGATGCACATCCTTGCTCTGTCGTACCGTGTTTCTCCGCAGTCTGGGCTTTCACCTGGGCTTCCCATTCGGTCAGATAGGCTTCATCGATTCGCTGTTCGACTAATTTTCCTGTTATCCGGACCAGATTGTTTACGGTTTCGGGTTTGAAACTGCCGATTTTCGTGCCGGCCTCTACACGGATGGTTTTTGTGTCGTCGCTACCCATCAGGAAGATTTTGCCGCCTCCGTGAGCACAGATGTGCGTACAGAGCGCTTCTGTCGTGAAAGTTTTTCCGGTCAGACTGTCGGCCCGGGCCAATATGTCGTCCACTTCCAGAATCTGGGATTGTGACATTTGGGATTGTGACGTGGCCGATTGAGTCGTTTGGGATTTGCAGGATGTCAACAGACAAGCTGTAATAGTTGTCAGCATGATAAATAACAAAATATGTTTCATTGTTCCGATTTTTAAATTTCGGTCAAAAATAGAGCTTATTTTCACTTTTTTAAATACCAATATATAGGTATTTAGAAGGTTGAGAGTGGGGATATTCGGTTTTAGATATACTCCGGGCGAAATATTTTTGACATTCATTTTTTACTTCCGGCTTTTTCATATATCTTTGCAATCCCTATCGAGTATGGGGAGAGTATTAATTTTTTTAATTAGAAACAATGTCTACAAAAATCAGATTAGCGAGACACGGACGTAAAGGTCGTCCATTCTATCATGTAGTGATAGCAGATAGTAGAGCACCACGCGATGGTCGTTACATTGAGAAAATCGGAACTTATAATCCGAACACTAACCCGGCTACTATCGATCTCAAGTTCGACAGAGCTTTGTATTGGTTGATGACTGGTGCACAGCCTACCGATACTGCTTCAAGAATCTTGTCCTATAAAGGTGTATTGTTGAAAAAACATCTGTTGGAAGGCGTAAAAAAAGGTGCTTTTGATGAAGCTGCTGCTGAAGCTAAATTTGAAGCCTGGATGAAAGAAAAAGAAGCTAAAATACAGGCTAAAATTCAGAAATTGGCTCAGGCCGGTGATGCAGCTGCTAAAGCTGCTTTGGAAGCCGAAGCTAAAGTTCGTGCTGCGAAAGAAGAAATAATTGCTAAGAAAAAAGCTGAATTAGCTGCTGCCGAAGCTGCTAAGAAAGCTGAAGAAGAAGCTGCTGCTGCTCCAGCTGAGGAAGCTGCTGCCGAAGCTCCTGCTGCTGAATAAGTTTCTGGTAATGATTACACGGGAAGATTGCTTTAAAGTCGGAGAAGTTGCAAAAACACATAACCTGCAAGGGGAAGTGGTTATTACTACCGATAGTGATCTGCTCGAAAAATATGCAGACGAACCGGTGTTCCTCCTTTTGGACGGAGCGCCGGTTCCTTTTTTTATAGCTGATGAAGGCTTGACGGTCCGTAATCATACTTCTTATATTGTAAAATTCGACTATGTCGATACCTTAGCCCAGGCAGGACGGCTTGTCGGATGTGAAGTCCTCTTCGAAAAAGAATTGCTGGAGGGACAGGAACCGGAAGAATCAGGTTATGATATTTTCGAATTAATCGGTTTTGAAGTGAAAGATCAGGTTTCTGAAGAAACGGGAGAAGTTGCGGATGTTGCCGATTATTCCGGTAATGTTGTGCTGACGGTTTCCATTATGAATAAGGAGATTCTTTTACCTCTTTCCGAAAATTATATCTGCGAGATCGACTTCGAGCATAGCCGGTTGCTGGTGCAGATTCCCCGGGAACTTGTAGAATTGAATTGACAACTCTGTTTTCAGATGCTTGTTCCGGGTGTCCTCTTGTTGAAAACTATTTCTGTTAAAATACTTGTTTGTTTCATTTTTGTTATTCACCAAAACTATATTTTGGAAAACTTTTAACCTGTTGGTAACTTTTTATTTTGTTGATAAATAAATGGTTGTCTGTTTGTTTTGGAAAACTTGTCGAAAAAATCATGGAGAAAAGTTATCATCTTTGATCTATTTTTCTATATATTTGCAATATCCTAATGCAGAAAAAATCTATTAAATCAATATGCTATGAATGAATACGAAACAAAGGGGAAGGATACTTATACGCAAGAAGAAGCGTTTCAGAGTTCATTGAATTATTTCAACGGCGATGAATTGGCTGCTCGGGTTTGGGTGAATAAGTATGCATTGAAAGATTCTTATGGGAATATTTTTGAAAAGAATCCCGATGATATGCATCGTCGGTTAGCCAAAGAAATTAGCAGAATAGAAAACCGTTATCCGAATCCGCTGAGTGAGGATACAATTTTTGAGGTATTACGGGATTTTAAATATATCGTGCCGCAGGGGGGGCCTATGACCGGTATTGGAAATGAGTTTCAGATCGCTTCTCTCTCTAATTGTTTCGTGATCGGAAATGAAGGTCCTTCGGATTCATACGGTGGAGTTATGAAAATCGATCAGGAACAGGTGCAACTGATGAAACGCCGGGGTGGAGTGGGACATGATTTGTCTCATATCCGTCCGAAGGGGTCACCTGTGAAAAATTCTGCATTGACTTCTACCGGTATCGTTCCGTTTATGGAGCGATATTCTAACTCTACCCGGGAAGTTGCTCAGGACGGTCGGCGTGGGGCTTTGATGCTGAGTGTGTCGATCAATCATCCTGATTCGGAAAGCTTTATCGATGCAAAGATGACTGAAGGGAAAGTAACAGGTGCGAATGTATCCGTGAAGATCGATGACGAATTTATGCGGGCGGTGATCAACGACGAAGAATATGAACAAAAATATCCGGTTTATTCCGATGAACCGAAAAACCGGAAACAGATCAATGCACGCCAATTGTGGAATAAAATTGTACACAATGCCTGGAAATCGGCTGAACCCGGTATCCTTTTCTGGGATACGATCATCCGGGAAAGTGTACCCGATTGTTATGCAGATAAAGGATACCGTACGGTTTCTACCAATCCTTGCGGTGAAATTCCTTTATGTCCTTATGATTCTTGCCGGCTGCTGGCTATAAATCTGTATTCCTATGTACAGAATCCGTTTACTAAAGGAGCCTTTTTCGATTTCCCTTTGTTCAAGAAACATGTAGCTATCGCTCAGCGGATAATGGATGATATTATCGATCTCGAATTAGAGAAGATCGATGCTATTCTGGATAAGGTACACGAAGATCCTGAGAGTGAAGAAGTGAAAGGCGTAGAAATTCGCTTATGGGAGAAAATCAAACAGAAAGCGAAAGAAGGCCGGCGGACCGGAGTGGGTATTACGGCCGAGGGAGATATGCTGGCTGCTTTGGGTCTGCGTTATGGAAGTGAAGAAGCGATCGATTTTGCTGTGGATATTCAGAAGACTTTAGCGGTCGAAGCTTATCGGGCATCTGTACATCTGGCAAAAGACAGAGGGTCTTTTAAGATTTACGATACCCGCCGTGAGGAGAATAATCCCTTCATCAAGCGCTTACGCGAAGCCGATCCCGATATGTATGCCGAAATGGTGAAGTACGGACGCCGGAATATTGCTTGTCTGACGATCGCACCAACCGGAACGACAAGCCTGATGACTCAGACGACTTCCGGTATCGAACCTGTGTTCCTGCCTGTATACAAACGGAGAAGAAAGGTAAACCCGAACGATCAGAACGTACATATCGATTTTGTGGATGAGTCAGGGGATAGCTATGAGGAATTTATCGTTTTCCATCACAAGTTCGCTGATTGGATGAAAGCGAATGGTTATGATACCACTAAATGCTATACCGACGAAGAAATCGATGAATTGGTAGCACAGTCGCCGTATTATAAAGCAACTTCCAATGATATCGATTGGGTGGCTAAAGTACGTATGCAGGGACAGGTGCAGAAATGGGTGGACCATTCTATCAGTGTTACGGTCAACTTACCCTCGGATGTAACCGAAGAATTGGTCGGTAATCTTTATATCGAAGCCTGGAAGAGCGGTTGTAAAGGATGTACGGTCTATCGCGACGGTTCACGGGCCGGTGTATTGGTGTCTAATAAAGATAAAAAACAGACTACTAGTCCTAATGAAATGCCGGCAAAACGTCCGATGGAACTGGATGCCGATGTCGTGCGTTTCCAGAATAACAAAGAAAAATGGATTGCTTTTATCGGTTTGTATAACGGTCGGCCTTATGAGATATTTACCGGTATCGCCGATGATGAGGAAGGAATTATGCTGCCTAAAGCGGTTACTTCGGGTAAGATCGTCAAGCATTATGATGCTGAAGGAAATTCCCGGTATGACTTCCAGTTTCAGAACAAACGGGGTTTTAAAACGACGGTAGAAGGATTGTCTTATAAGTTCGATAAAGAATACTGGAATTATGCCAAATTGATTTCCGGGGTTTTACGCCACGGTATGCCGGTGCATCAGGCTGTAGAACTGGTGGCTTCTATGGAATTCGATAATGAAAATATCAATACCTGGAAGAATGGCGTCGAAAGAGCCTTAAAGAAATATATTCCCAATGGAACAGAGGCTACCGGCGAAAAATGTGAGAATTGTGGCTCTCCGGTGGTTTATCAGGAAGGTTGTCTGATCTGTAAAACTTGCGGAACATCGAAGTGCGGATAGAATAATCACTCCTCCGAATATTTTGCGGATAGCGGTTACATGGGTTTAGGCTGAATTGCAAATAAACCGGTGTAACCGCTATCACTATAATAACAATTTCGTATTTTTGTCCTCCTAACCGGAGAGTTGAAGGTGTATGACAGCACTTTTTACTTTTCACTTTTCACTTTTTGAGATGCAGATACATTACGGAACCGAAAATTTACAAATAGTCAATCCGGTAGTAACCATCGGTAGTTTCGATGGAGTGCATAAAGGGCATGTGCAGGTGATCGAGTCACTGAAAAGAGTGGCCCGGAATTTGAAGGGAGAGACTGTTATCATCAGTTTCGAGCCCCATCCCCGGGAGGTACTCTATCCGATGGAAAAAAGGCCGGGGATTTTGACCACTTTGGAGGAAAAGGCTGCTATTCTCGCCACTTATGGAGTGGAACATCTGGTCGTCCTGCAATTCACCCGTTCGCTGGCCGAATTGGAATATGCAGATTTTGTACGTCATATCCTGGTCGATAAAATCGGTTTAAAAGGTTTGGTCGTGGGGTATGACCATCGTTTCGGGAAAAACCGGGAGGGAACTTTTGAAAAACTGAAAGAATTAGCTGACCGTTATCACTTTTACCTCGAACAGGAAGAAGTATATGAAGAGAACCAAATCAATATCAGTTCCACAAAAATCCGGAATGCTTTGCAAATCGGAGATATCGATCGGGTAAATGAATTTCTGGGGTATACGTATTCTGTTAGTGGAAAAGTTGTTGCCGGTGATAAAATAGGACGGAGTATGGGTTTCCCGACCGCCAATATCCGGTTGAACGATGACCGTAAACTATTGCCGGCCGCCGGAGTGTATGCTGTAAAAGTGAAGGTTGAAGGACAAGAATATCGTGGTATGCTCAATATTGGCGTACGCCCCACAGTCAGTTGTTCCGGCGTAGTGCGGATCGAAGTGAATATCTTTGATTTCGATGCCGACATCTATGGTAAAGAAATCCGGCTTTTACTTATTGCCCGTATCCGGGGTGAACGAAAATTCAACGGAATCGACGAATTGAGCGAACAGCTGAAAAAGGACCGTCAGGAAGTATCGGTATTGCTACAGCAATGACGTTTGCCCTGTAAACCTGATTAGCGGGTTCTGAAAAAAGGTAGGTTTTATTTTTTCTTTCTATTCCGATTTCGGGTTCTGTGTCGTCAGACCCGGTCGCCTGGAACGGTCCGTTAAGGCTTTCCTTCACTGACCGGCGGAACTCCTCACTTCGTTCGTCAGACACCACCGGTCGGGCGCTCGGAAAACCTAACCGGACCCTCGTTCCTGCTCCAAGGGTCTTCCGGCACAAAACCCTGCATCTTCCGTTTGCGCTACAGAGCAAAGGAAGAATAAGGAAAGTTTTGTAAAATGAAATACCGGATCACCTCTATCGTGATATGGATTGCTGAGTTACTTTATCGGAGCGTCTTCAGTACCTTTGATTTTAATTCGATTTCTGGCATAAGGAATGGAAAACCCTTATTCCGTTGTGATTTCTATTTTTCAGATCCTGATTCGTTTTCCATGAAGTGATAAGATCAGTCGAAGGTGATCGTGTTCGGAGACCATTGGAGCTCTGGCGAGTGTCGTCTTGCTTTTTCTGAGCGCCCGACCGGTGGTGTCTGACGAACGAAGTGAGGAGTTCCGCCGGTCAGTGAAAGAAAAAGCTAGATGACCGACAGAAGCGACCGGGTCACCGAACATGAACACCGAAGACGAACAAATACCGGAATAATTCTAGAATTAAATTAGTTTATAAAGCTCATAAAGTTTAGAGTTTCTGAATCTGCGGTCATTTCCTTATGGTCGTTAATGCGACCGACCTGGACTGAAAGTCCTATAAACAAGGTGCTAAGCAGGGGGAATACTAATTTTATGAACTTTATAAACTCAAACCTTTTGGCTTTCTTCCTGCCGATCTATTTCGGTAAATAATCAGAACCGATATTGAATCATAGCATTGATACGGCTGGCATTACCATAGTCGTGGTTGAAATTATTACGGCGTCCGAAAACATATTCTATGCCGGTAGTTCCGAATTCCGTAAAATTCCATAACAGATTAGCTCCTGCATATTGTGCATATTTGTAAGTATCCCCTTCCAGGCTGCCGCGGGCTTCAAGCCGGGCATAACTGTAGGTGATCGTCGAATAAAGCTTAGGATTCCAATTGTGTTGGAAAGCGCCGAACAGGCCCCACATACCGGGAGCTTTCAGATTTCCATTGTCGTCTGCTGTCGGGATCAGGTCATAACCGATACCCGAGATATCCTGAATGTAATTGGCAATCCCTTTACCATATTCGGCCTGAAACAGAAAACTGGTCGATGAGGTGATATTTAATTTACCGCTCCCCATAACACCCCAACCGGTTCTGATTTTATCCTTATCTTTCACTACATTTTTATAACTGATATTTCTTAAGATAGCTCCTACCTGAACGTGGCTCCCGTTTTTCATCGTATAGCGTATGTTCAAAGGAATATCCGGAACTTTCTGCCGGATGGATTCGGCATTTTTCCCGGTTGTATACGATGCTTTGGCATATTCCAAGGCTAAAGAAGATTGCCATCGATCGTTGATATGGTAAGTATACCGAAGCATCGGCTGACGGATTTCGATACCACTACTCGGTCCTTCTTCATCGATAGTTGTAGGTACGGCTGTCATATCGCCGAAAGTACTCCAGGCTTGTCCCAGCGTAAAACCTTTGAATTGTACGAAAGCTTGCTGGAGCTTCGGGGTGTTCTGCGGCCCCTGGAATTCCATTTCGATATAAGACACTAAACGTCCTACATCCGTATTGCCTACTAATTTAAAAAACAAACGGGATTGTCCGACTGTCATACCGTAACTGGCACCGGGTTGATGTCCTTTCATGGCAATAGTCGAAGTTGTAAAAAAATTATAATCTTCTACGCCGTTAAAGTCGTAAACTCCTGACAACTGAACGTATCCCCCGACACCGAAAATAAAATTTTTGTTGTCATCGAAGAAAATAAAGCGTGGAGCTGCCGGGTCATTGTAAGCCAGTGGAAAGGCTTCTTTCATCATGGTATAGAAATTATGGATATCCCTTTCTTTCGATACCGATACGACATTTACTTTCTGTGCTTGTGCTTGTGCATAAAACCCTGCCACAAACACAGAAAATAATACGATTAAAACTTTTTTTTTCATAATCCTACCTATTTGGTTTTTTACATTTTCATTTTTGTTATGGAGTATATACGCTTTAGGGTGCGAAAAAGTAGAAAGGAAATATTATAAAGTAGGTTGCGATTGGTTAAAGAATTTATAACTCTGTATAAGCTGAGAATAATTTTTGGCAGTTATATACATATTTACACTTATAAAGGTACATTTAGGGTAAATATGTATATAAACACCTTTGCTTTTTTATGAAGTTATGTATTGGTATAAAGTGGGATTTCAATGCTGCAACCCTCGCTATGGATGATTTATTGGGAAATTCAGGAATAAAGATCGATAAGATTTAGCAAATTAGGTGTCCCTTGTGATATCTTGATAATTAGCCGTTTACTATTATTTTTCGGGAGTACTGAAACAATACCCTTTTCCATAGGAAGAACGGATTTTCAGCGAAGTATCAGTTTTCAGAATTTTCCGGAGCTCAGAGATAAATCCCGTAACAGACTTATTTTGGACGCGTTGTCATTGTTCCAAAGTCTTCTGCAAATGATTGTTCCCGGTATAAAGGAATTCTGATTTTGACAAAAAATAGTCAATAGTTCGGCGAGCATCGTTTTGAGCGGGTAACGCTGGTCACCGATTTCAAGGGTAGAGTTTGCGGGGTAGAAACAGCTGTTCGGGGATAGCTGATATATCTTTTCTGAGGGGTGGCCGGTTATTTCCGGTCCCGGATATCGATTCAGGGCTGCTTCGATCCGGGCACACAATTCGTCTATACCTCCGTCCTTACGGACAAAGTCACTGGTACCTATTTTTAATGAGGCTGCACATAGTTCGGTGTAAGAGCTAAGGATGAGTACCGGAATTTTTTTATCCAATTGCCGGATCAATAAAAATACTTCTATTCCTGTTCTTCCCGGCATTTGATAGTCGAGTACGACTACATCCGGACGGGAAGACTGGTAGGCGAGCCAGGCTTCGTCGCCATCGAAGACTGTTTTTACTTCATAACCGTTGTCTTCCAGGGCTTCCCCGGTTTCTTGTGCGGTGATGCGGTTATCTTCTGCGTACAGTATTTTTATTTTTTTAGTATCCATAGTCGTGGTATAAAATCATCGGATGTGTTTTGAGTATGGTTAATTTGTCCAGCAGGTAATTTATTTTAATGATCATATTTTCGTATTGTTTGATGTTTTTGTGTAACAGTTCGGTATGGATCGGTGGGGATATAGGGATAGCCGGGGAGGGGTGATCCGATTCTGTGCCATGTAAATGACAGAGTTGTACTTGTAATTCCCGAAGGAAATGTTGTACTTCATTCCGTTGCAGATGGATCAGTGCTTTCTGGCGGCGATCGACCGCCATCAATAAATGGGTGAACCATCCCGACAATAAGATCGATAGCAAGGCAAATAGTAGCCAAATTTTGTGGGTGGTCAAAGGCTGTAACCAGGGATAAGCGAGTTGTACCTCTAGTCGGTGTCTCTCGACATACCCCAGGGGCATACGGAAAATAGCCGGCAGGAAGATGTTCGGATCTTCGGAAGGATACCGGTCGATGATTTTTCCATTGGCGTCCTTCCGGATGAAGAAAATTGGAAATGGCAGGTCGCTCTTCTTATAATAGTGGACAAGTGAATCGAGACACCAGGATGAATCCCGAAGATCATAAAATAAGCGGCCATATACATAGCTTTGATTGACGATCCCGCCCATCTCTACTGTCGTATCTTTTACTCCCCGGGTGATCGTAATTGAATTCTCCTGCCAATTGTTTTGAAACCTGGCGGTATCCCGTATCTGGAAAAGATTTTTACTCATTTTAAAAATCGTTTCGTCGATTAAAGGATTTTTGTGGTTTACAAAATTAGTCCGTTCGGCTGAATATAAATTGAGCATCCAGACCATTTCAGCCAGTAATAAGGCAATGAAAAAATAGCGGTATATGTGTGAAGAAGAAACTGATTTTTTATATGATTTCGGTTTATCCAGACACAGCGACAGACAGAATTCCGATCCCTCGTTTTCTTTGCTTTTTATCTGTATGTGTCCATTGTACTGCCGCACAATTTTACGCACATAAGCAAGTCCTATACCGTGGCTATTCTGGTGACGGTGATTGGAACGAAAACCGGTCCTGAAAATACGTTTCCGGGAATGAGTGGAAACACCCGGTCCGTTGTCTTTGACCGAAATCAGTAATTTATTTGGTTTTTCCTGTTTACAGCTAATCTGAATTTCGGCTTTTTCTCCGGCATATTTCAGCGCATTGCTGATCAGATTGTCTACCAGGTGGATCAAATGAAAAGGATCGGCAAAGATTTCCGGATCTTTCAATTGAAAATCAAGATTGATAGTGGCTTTTTCGTGGCCACTCCGGTAGTTGTCGATCAGTTCTTCGAGTGCTTTTTTCAAATCGAAAGTTCGGTTTTCTATTTCTCCTCCCCAGCGTCCTGCCGACTGTATGGTAATTTGTTGCATTTCTTTTAATAAACGCTCCGATTGGTGGCGGCTGATTTGTAGTTTTTCATATATTTTTTCGGGAGGCCAGGTGGCCAGATTTTTCAGGATCCTGCCTTCTATATCGCGATTGGTACATAGCGGAGTTTTCAGGTCATGGATAAAAATAACTTGTTTCTCGATATAGCGTAAGTTCTTACGTTCCCGATGTTCTTTCTTTATGATCAGGAATCCATAATAAATGGCCAGGAAGAGTGGAAGTAATGAAAGTAAAATTCCGTATTTCTGATACTTCCAAAAATAAATAAGCGGAAAATCATACCAGGCCATCAGCTGGTCTTTCTCGATATTACCCAATTGCTGCGGGCCGAAAGCAGGAGCTCTTTGAGGCAATAGATGGGAGGGATAGTGATCTATAAGCTTTCCGTTCGGGTCTTGTCGCGTGAAAATTACGGGTAATTCCGTTACCGGACAAAAATGCCGGAAATAGTGGGCTATACTGTCCAGTTTCCACAACTTTTTATTGTAATCATAACGTTGTTTGTTGAATAAGTCGGTCATTTCTTTCCGCAGGGTATCTATTCTGAAATGTTGTCCCCGAAGAGTATACTCCATGATAATTCTGTTTTCTATTCTGAAGTCGACGAAACTGTCGTCCTCCTCATTTATCCTGTATGCTTCTTCTTGAATAGCAGCATGTATCGCCTGGTTGATGTCGTTCCGAAAATTTTTTTCTTCAATCCGGAACCAATAGATCAGCCAGCTGCTTTCTGTCAGGAGAAACAGGATTATCGACAGGATGATCATGCCGGGATTATATAAAAATAATTTTTTCATCGGGTTAAAAATAAAGATTAAGTGAAAGAATCACAACTTTTGTTTCTGTTGAATGTGGAAATAATTCCGAACATTTTCCGATGATTCAGCCTGGTGTGAGAAAAGTGGATAACGTATTTTTATACTTCTGGAATCATCAATAAAGGTGAAAAACCTCTTAAAATATTAGGTATTTTAACAAGTTATAGTTGTGTTGAAGTGAAAAGCGCCAAAAAACATATGTTATGAAAGGTTTGCAAATAGATATTCGAGGAAAAATAATGAATTGCGTCACACCGAAAGGGCAGGTTTGTGTGTTTGTAGAAGCTGACAATATGGTTGTTCTCGGTGAAGACAAAGAAAACAGCGTTAAGTTGGATTGGGGTAAAATAGAGTTGGCTGTAGGAGACAAAGTGAAAATTACTGCTATTGAGGGTATGGAGTATGATACCATATATATGAGTAGTATGACAGATGAAGATATGTTAGGATACTATAATCAACTTAAAAAATTTTTAACAAAAGAAGGTGTGTTGAAATGAGAGGATTCAGAATAAAATTCAGGTCAGAAGAAATTGTTGTTACCCCTGACTTCCGTTCATCAGTCACTATTTTTTACAGTAGTTCGAACGGCTATGAACTATCGGTTGCCGGTATCAAAGGCTTTGGAGATGATGCCCTGGATACTTTTTGGATAAAATCGGATATGCATATTGGAGAAAGTATTGAGATCGAAATTATAAATGCAGACGAGCAGGTTTGTTCGTCTCCGACTTGTGTAAAAAAATTAGATCCTAATCCACTAAAATTATCCGAAAAACAGAAGCAACAAATGCTTGATGAATATTTGAAAGATTTTTATCTTTTAGAAGCTCAGTTGAAGAAAAAAGGAGTTTTATAATATAGTTATGTAATATATGGCAAATATGACCGTATTAAGTATTAATGAATCATTGTTTTATATTCCGTTCGATCATACTGGTGTAATTTCTGTTTGTAATAATAAATATGGAAATGAATTAGCATGTATTGTCTCAGATATTTCGGATGATAGAATTTCTTTGAATATAGGTGATTCAGTTTGCATAAAGAGGATTGTTTCTGAGGGTACTGAGTCGGTACATGAGTTTGTTATGCCTGATTTCTCTAACCAGAAAAAGGAGTTTATGAGTGATAAGGGAATATATGGAATGGAAGTCTGTACAGAAAACAATACGATATGTATGCCATTTATAGATGGGGGAGCAGTCACTTTTGTTGTAACCATAAATCAAGGTCAAGTATCTGTTGATGCGGGTTCTATTACCGCCGGTAACGTATTGTTGGATTTTTATCATTCGAACCTGAATATGGGGGATGAAATTCGTGTAACTTTGAAGAACCTGGATTTTGTTTCATCTCCATTAAGTGAAAGAATTTTTTCGTACCATACTTTATGACCGGTGTTAACTGGTCGTAGATTGTTCATCCCACATAGAATACCGGTATGTTAAAGAAATTGGCTGCACAGACGGCTATATATGGGATCAGTAGTATTATTGCCCGTTTTCTTAATTACTTATTGACCCCCTATCTCACTCGTATTATGACTACGGGTGAGTATGGGGTGGTGACCGATCTCTATGCCCTCATTCCTTTTATCCTGTTACTGCTTACGATGGGGATGGAAACAGGGTATTTTCATTTTGCCGGTAAAGCGGGAACTTCTGAAGAGAAAAGATTGATATTTCAAACCACCTGGGGTATCGTTATATTAGTGAGCCTTCTATTTTTCGGTTTCACCTTATTGTTCTTACATCCTTTGTCGGTGGTGATGGATTATGCCGGAACTCCGTCGTATCTATTATTGATGGGAAGTATTATAACCGTCGATGCTGTGACGGCCTTACCATTCGCTAAGTTAAGAGAGGAAAATAAAGCATCGGCCTATGTGAAAATCCGGGTCGTTACGATACTGGTCAATCTGTTTTTTTGTATCGTTTTTTATTCTGTGATACCTGGGATTAGAGACCTGCAAAATATTTTCCCGGCAGAATATGGTGCCGGATATTATTTGATATCGAATTTAATCGCTAGCGTGACAGCGGCTTTTATGCTGATTCCTGCCGTCCGGGGGATCCGGCCTCGGATAAAACGGAAATTGCTTCAGCCTTTATTTATCTATTCGTTGCCTTTGCTGATCAGCGGGGTTACGGGTACCGCCAATGAATTTATCGACCGCCAATTTATTAAATATTTGCTGCCGCAAGAGTCGGCAATGAGTACTTTAGGTATTTATGGAGCTGCCCTTAAACTCGGAGGCATTTTGTTGTTGTTTGTGCAAATGTTCCGTTTGGCTGCAGAACCGTTTTTTCTGGCTGCTTTTAAAAAGGAAGATTTCTTGAAAGCAAATGCGGAGACGTTAAAATATTTTTTGATCGTTTCTATGTTGTTGTTTTTAGTGATTTCCCTTTTCTCCGATTTCTTTGGTTTGATCCTCGGTTCGGATTTTCGGGATGGATTATTTATTATCCCTGTTGTTTTGTTTGCTAATATCGGAAATGGTATAGTCTTTAATCTTTCATTCTGGTATAAGCGGACCGGTAAGACCCGTCTGGCCATTTTGGTCACCGGCAGTGGATTGATTTGCACGATTGTTTTTAATTTATTATTACTTCCACGTCTGGGATATGCCGGAACGGCCTGGGCACATCTGGGAAGCGAATGGATTATGGTGATCGTCAGTTATATTTTGAGCAGAATATATTATCCGGTTCCTTATCCGCTCAAACGTATCCTATTTTATCTTTCAGGCGGTATATTATTCTATTTTTTGGGAGCATGGCAAAAGGATATATCCTGGACAGGAAATATATTGTTCAATCTCTCTTTGATTGTAATCTATACCGGGGTAGTAGTGAAGGTTGAAAAGATTAATATTTCCAGACATCCTTTTTAGTTAAATTATGATCGGAATTCTGGAAGAATAATTTAATATTATATTTGTAATTCAAATATGGGCTGTCGCTGAGAGGGGGATATCGATAAATTTTGATTTCGGATGTAAAATGCTATTTAGAATCTTTTCTTTTTTTATTATTGTCGGGTGTTCGGCTTGCCGGCCTTCGGTTTTGGAATCGGCTCTTGAAAGGGCCGGGGAAAATCGGATAGAACTGGAACGGGTATTGCGTCATTATTCCGAAGAGGATAAAGATAGCCTGAAGTGGGAGGCTGCCCGCTTTTTAATCGAAAATATGCCCGGGCATTTATCTATCGGTGGCGATTCGATCGGGCCTTATTATGCGGCTTTGAATGCGGTGTTCAGTAACGATACTTTGAGAAATTGGCAGGATAGTCTCGATAAGATCCATGAGTATTATAAATCCGGATTGCGTGTACAGGAAGATATAAAGGTGATAAAGTCCGGTTTTCTGATTGCCAATATCGATAGTGCTTTTCGGGTCTGGAGGGAAAAACCCTGGGCTTCACATGTCGGTTTTGATGATTTCTGTGAATACATATTGCCTTATACGGTCGGACAATACCAACCTTTGGAAGATTGGCGGAAAAAATTTGCTACCGGTTATGAAGAACAGATAGACCTCCGGCATCCCCGGCTCAGTCACTCTGCATTTTGGGCTGCAACTTGGGTAAACCGGGAGATTGGGACTCAGATTCGTTTTCAGACCCTCGAACCTTTTTCTAAAATTCCTCTGTTGTTTCCTTCCTTGTTGCCGAAATCCAGGGGAGGGTCTTGCCGGGAGTATGCTTTGATGGGATTGAGTATTATGCGTTCGAAAGGGATTCCTGTCATGATGGATTTTATCCCTCAATGGCCTGTCAGGTCCGGTAGGCATTATTGGAATGTGATGTTGGATAACAGGGGAAAAAATGTAGTTTTTCTGGCTACGGAGAATGATCCGGGGATGCCTCATAAAGTGGAAGAAAAGTTAGGGAAAGTTTACAGGCAGACTTATGCAATCAACCGTGACCTGGAAAGATTGAACCGGGAGTGTGGCGATGTGCCCGATTTTTTCCAGAATTGTTTTATGAAAGATGTGACAGCCGAATATATGCGCACTTCCGATGTGGAAATCGAAGTTCCCTCTTCGGTGAAATGCTCTGAAAACTATGCTTATCTGACTATTTTCGATAATGAAGATTGGGTACCGGTCGATTGGGCCGGAATACACCGGGGAAAAGCCCTCTTTAAAAATGTAGCCCGTGATATTGTTTATCTGCCTGTTTACTATACTTCCGATGGGCTGAAACCCTTGGCCAGTCCTTTTTTATTGGATACGGACGGGAAGGTAATTGTCCTGAAAGGGGATACGTTGAATCGGCAACAGTTGAAACTCTACCGGAAATATCCTCCTTCTGACAATGCTTATGCTATGGGAAGACGGATTGTAGGAGGAAAAATTCAGGCTGCCAATCGGGCGGACTTCAGCGATTCGGTTACTATCTATCGGGTACCTGAGTGGAAAAGTGCTTATTCCCTGAAGGTTACTACCGATACTGCCTGGCGCTATTGGAGGTATTTGTCTGCCGAAAACGGACTTTGTAATATTGCCGAATTGGTATTTTATCAGAGAGATTCTATGCGCCCTATTGTGGGTGAAATTATAGGGACGGAAGGAAGTTGTTTTAATGATCCTAACCATGTGAAAGAAAAGGTATTCGACGGAGACCCATTGACTTTTTTCGATGCGCCGACTGGAAGTGGTGCCTGGGTGGGGATGGATTTCGGAAAGGAAGTGAACATCGGTAAACTGATTTTTATTCCCCGTACCGATGGAAATATGATCCAATTGGGCGACACTTACGAGTTGTATTGGTGGGGACCGGAGGGATGGCAACTGATTGGCGGACCCCGAATAGCCAGGGATGTCGTTCTGGAGTATCTGGCTCCTTCGAATGCGCTCTATTGGCTTAGGGATGTAAGCCGTGGAAGAGAAGAACGCATTTTTACCTATTCTGACGGGAAACAGATTTTCTGGTAATTCTCATAAGCAGTAATTTCATTTATTGAAAAATTTCCTATAATAAAAAATATTCAGTTACACCATAGTTAGGCTACTGAAAATTGGGCTCAATGTTCGGAAAAATAAGATAATTAGTCGTTTATTTTTGATTTGGGATTGTTATATATTTGAACTAATAAAAATTATTAGAAAAGTATGGAAAAAAAATCATTCAATTTATTCTATTTTGTTATTTTGATATCAGGTGTTTTATATACAAATGTATGTTTTTCACAAAATACACCTACAACTTGGCAAGACCGGCTCGAAGCTTTAAAAAATAGCTTCAATGAAGAAAATAGGGGTGATGTGTCGTTTTTGAAACTATTAGGGTATACCTATAAAGGAATAATTGGATCTCAAACTGTTAAATCCGATATAATAGATTCCTTATTATCCTACAATGCTCCTGCTATTTTGCATTTACCTCCCATAGTGATGAGAGATACTGTATCAAGGGGAGATTCCTGCGTCATTCGGGAAAGAGTGTTGCCTAAATTTGAAATCATTTCTATTCGTAAGCGATTAGAAATTGCAGAGTCTATAGGAGAAAAAAGTCTGCTTACCTCACTAAGACAACAGCTTAATAATTTAATTCATTTGGATTATGAATATTTGGAATTAGAATGGAGTTATAAAAATAAGCACTTTAAATCATTATGTGTTGTATCTAATGAACATGGCGGATTTATTTATGACCCTATCGGTTCAAATATTTTAGAGTATACAACAACGACAACAACTAATACTGTAGAACGTTTAAATTCAAAAGAAAATCTTCACTAAAATTTTTAATTTGCTTCACTTGTCGAAGCCTTCTCCAAATACCTTGAGACGGGTGTCTTCAACGGCTGCTGCCTGATGGAGATAGCCGAGATTCTCAGAGTTCGCAATGGGGAGGAATTTGTAGAAGTTCCGACGAAGCCGGAGCCTATTTTCGAAGCCAACACTTCCGGCATGAACCCTGAAAAACTGACATATACCTTAACCCATTTTTTGTATAATGACAAGCAAACCAACATTATCAATAGTTTAAACAAATGATCCCGATTATAATGTGGTGATTTAACTTTACCGAAAAATGACGATTTAAAATTTGCTTATTACATGGCGGTGTAATTATTATAGAATAAGCCCCGAAAGTTTTATCTGGCTTTCGGGGTTTATTCTATGTATTATAATTATTCCGACAGGGTTCTTCCGGATCGTCAGAATTCACAGCACTTACGCGAAGTATACCCGGAGGACGGTGATTCTGATTATTAACCAAAGAAACCGATCCCTCGATGAGCTGACTATTCGGTCATTTTTCTCAGCAAAGTTTGCATATCGCATTTTTCTTTGAGTATACCGAAGAGCTGATCGATGGCTACCCGTTCCTGCTGCATGGTGTCGCGGTCGCGGATAGTGACGGCATGGTCTTTCAGAGTCTGGTGGTCGACAGTGATACAGAAAGGAGTACCGATAGCGTCCTGACGGCGGTAGCGTTTACCGATAGAGTCTTTCTCGTCGTATTGACAGTTGAAATCGTATTTCAGCAGGTTCATGATTTCCTGCGCTTTTTCAGGCAGCCCGTCTTTCTTCACCAGTGGCATAATGGCCATCTTTACCGGGGCCAGAGCTGCCGGCAGGCGCAGTACGACACGGGAATCCTGTTTGCCGTCTTTGCTCAGGTCTTCTTCGCAATAAGCAGCCGACATAATCTGCAGGAACATCCGGTCTACACCGATAGAGGTTTCGATCACATAAGGCACATAAGATTCGTTCAGTTCGGTATCGAAATATTGAATCTTTTTACCGGAATATTGCTGATGTTGTGATAAGTCGAAATCCGTACGGGAATGAATTCCTTCCACTTCTTTGAAACCGAAGGGGAATTTGAATTCGATATCGGTGGCGGCATTCGCATAATGGGCCAGCTTCTCGTGATCATGAAAACGATAGTTTTCTTCCCCGAATCCCAGGAGCTGATGCCAACGCATACGGGTCGTTTTCCATTTTTTGAACCACTCCAGTTCCGAACCGGGGCGTACAAAAAATTGCATTTCCATCTGTTCGAATTCGCGCATCCGGAAAATAAACTGGCGGGCGACGATTTCATTACGGAAAGCTTTACCGATCTGGGCGATACCGAAAGGCACTTTCATGCGTCCGGTTTTCTGTACATTCAGGAAGTTGACGAAGATTCCCTGAGCTGTTTCGGGACGCAGGTAAATTTTGCTGGCTCCTTCTGCGGTAGACCCCATTTCAGTTGCGAACATCAGGTTGAACTGGCGTACTTCGGTCCAGTTGCAGGTGCCGGAGATCGGACAGACGATTTTCTCGTCGAGAATAATCTGACGTACTTCATTCAGGTCATTGGCATTTAAGGCATTGGACATCCGCTCGTGGAGAGCTTCTCTTTTGCGGATGTGTTCCTGAATCTGAGGATTGGTCTCCCGGAATAAGGCTTCGTCGAACTTTTCCCCGAACCTTTTCCGGGCTTTTTCAACGTCTTTCTCGATTTTTTCGTCGTATTTAGCAATCTGATCTTCGATCAGAACGTCTGCCCGGTATCTTTTCTTAGAATCTTTGTTATCGATCAAGGGATCGTTGAATGCATCTACGTGGCCGGAAGCTTTCCAGATGGTCGGATGCATGAAAATGGCAGAGTCGATTCCTACGATATTTTCGTGTAACCGGACCATCGATTCCCACCAATACCGTTTGATATTGTTTTTCAGTTCCACGCCGTTCTGTCCGTAATCATATACAGCTCCCAGTCCGTCGTAAATATCTGAAGACGGAAACACAAACCCATATTCCTTACAATGAGCTACTAATTTTTTGAATACATCTTCCTGTGCCATAATCTTATAAAATATTATTTGAGTGACAAAGGTAATGAAATTTTATTCTTCGTGTCCGATTTCTTTCATTGCCTGTGTGACATTTATCGTATAGTCTCCGATTTTCTCACATTCGGAGAAAAGGTCGTTATACAGAATACCCATAGAATATTCGTATCGTTTTTCTTCGATCGCCATCAGGTGTTCCTGTTTCAAAATGGTCCGGTAATCGTTGATGGCTTGTTCGAGTTCATAGGCTTTCTTGGCGTTTACCTGGGTATATTCGGTAGCCAGATTGGCACACATAACGACGATAGATTCATCCACTAAGGCAAACATATGTTTGAGTTTATTGGACAATTCTTCCGGGAAGGTGATTTTCTGTTCGTTACGACGATAAATCGCTTTGGCGACATTTAAAATAGAATCGGCTACACTTTCCACTTCCGATACGATTTTAAACATCGCACGTACCCGTTGGGAGTTTTCGGAGGTTAGTCTGGATTCGGAAACTTTGGTCAGGTAATCGGCAATTTCAACTTCCACCTGGTCACTTTCGTCTTCCATTTTCTGGAGATAATCGAATTCTTTTTCATATTCTCCGGAGGGCATATCGAAAGCCTGGATTGTTTTGTGAAACATTTCCAGCGTACTTTGCCCGTAGAGGGAGATCTCTTGTTTGGCTTGGAAAAGCGAGGCGTCCGGCGTAGATAACAAACCGATTTTGATATGTTTCAAAGTAAAAGTTTCTTCCCCTTTCTTGGGAGGAATAATCCGGCTGACAATCCGGGCCAGATATTCGGTAAACCAAATCAGAATAGCCACGTTGATCCCCTTTGCCAAGGTGTTGAAAAGAGATAATACAAGCGGCATGGCGGCATTTATAGAAGCGGTCACTCCGGCCCGGGCTTCCGGTGAGAAAGCTTCGTTCAACAGTTTCGGGTCCGAAAATTTGGGATTATAAGTCGAGAGATGCAGGGTGACACACAAGTCTCCGATGAAGTTCAAAAAAGGGGTAAATATCAGGAATAACCAGATCACTCCGAATACATTGATGATAAAATGGGCTAGGGCTGCCCGTTTGGCTTGTACGTTGGCCACTGCTGCTGCCAGATTGGCGGTAATAGTCGTTCCGATATTTTCACCCATAATCATCGCTGCAGCATCTTCATAACCGATCCAGCCTTTCGAACACATCACCAAAGTTAAAGCAACTGTAGCCGAGGAGGATTGAAATATCGTAGTCAAACCGGCACCGATAAGCAGGAAGATCATCCAGGAACGGAATCCCAGAAAGCTGATTTTTTGTATGAATTCTCCTACTCCGGGAAGAGTGTGCAAATCGGTCGGCATCGATTCCTGCAGAAAACGCAGGGCTAAAAACAACAAACCGAAACCGACGAACATTTCACCCCAGGTTTTGCGGGAACGTTTTTGTGAAAACAATAGGGGCAGTGAACAACCGATAATCGGAAGAGCCAGATCGCTCATGCTGAATTTTCCCAGTCCTAACACCGCAACCAACCAGCTGGTGATGGTTGTGCCGACATTGGCTCCCAAAATAACACCGATAGAGCCGACCAGGTCCAACAATCCGGCGTTGACAAAACTCACGACCATGACTGTCGTTGCCGAAGAACTTTGTATCAGGGCTGTAATAAATAAGCCGGTAAGTACACCCGTAACACGATTGGAAGTCATGGCTGTCAATATCTGCCTCATTTTGTTGCCAGCCAGTTTCTGAAGAGATTCACTCATTAGTTTCATTCCATAAAGGAATACACCAAGCGATCCGATGAGCTTCAGTACATCAAAGATTCCATAATCCATTTTTGCATTTTTTAAGATTCCGAATTTTGCGACTGTAAAAATAGGAAACTCATTCAGATTACGAAAATATTACGAACTTATATTTTTAAGATTTTTAGGAAAGAATTAAACAATACGCAGGAATAAGACCGTTTTTGCCGGTGTGTTCCCTAAACTTTTCCCGAAAAGGGAGGACAAATATTCCGAATATTTTCCGAGGATTCACTATTGGGTATAATAAAATGTTTTCATATCATTGTCAAATAGATAAGTATTAATTTAAAAATGATGAAAAAATTGTATTTAGTATTAATGGTGATATCACTATTTTCCATTTCTTGTTCAAAAAACATATCGGATGACACTTCAGAAATAATGGAGTACGATAAGTTGTTTTCCAAATATGGATGGGAGAATGTGGAAAAATGTGAAAGACAAGTCAGTAGTCAAAAATTTGAAAGCTATAACTTCGTTTGAAGAGCTAGAAAAAGTGTTGAAATATATTCAGAATATGCAATCTGAAAATATTAGAACACTAGTTTCTGAACAATTTGACATGTTACCTCGTTTAAAGTCAACTAATGAAAGTGGTGGGCAAAGGATTGTTAAAATCTCTGGTTTGAATTCTGATGGACGGGTAGATGTTTTTTTGGATATCACTGTACCTGCTGTAACTAATAGTGCTTTTTACAATACGGGGTTTGGGGATACTTTTATTGGTTATAATCATTTAAGTGGTAGTGCTTATAAATCAGGAAATAAGATAAATTTTACGGCTAATGGAGAAATTATTCTTAAAATTATCTGGCAAGGAGTAGAATTGAAAAGATTACCTACGAATAGTAGTGGGTATTATGATACTAATCAAAAAATATACGGGTAATTAATCAAAAAAAGCTGTCTGCAAACGCAGACAGCTTCCTTGTATTGAACCATTTTTTATTACATCATTCCCGGCATTCCGCCACCCATGGCAGGAGCGGCAGGTTCATCTTTTTTCTCTTCCACCAATACACATTCGGTAGTCAGGAACATTCCGGCGATAGAAGCTGCATTTTCCAAGGCTACCCGGGTTACTTTCTTCGGATCGATCACACCGGCTTTCTTCAAATCTTCATAGATATCTTTCCGGGCGTTGTATCCGAAATCGCCTTTACCTTCACGTACTTTGTTGACAACGACAGCACCTTCGACACCGGCGTTATAAGCAATCTGACGTAACGGTTCTTCGATAGCACGTTTGATGATTTCGATACCGGTAGTTTCGTCTTCGGTTTCTCCCTTCAGACCTTCCAAGGCTGCTTGTGCGCGGATATAAGCGACACCACCACCCGGTACGATACCTTCTTCGCTGGCAGCACGGGTTGCGTGCAGAGCGTCATCGATGCGGTCTTTCTTTTCTTTCATTTCAACTTCAGAAGCAGCACCGACATACAGGACGGCAACGCCCCCTGACAGTTTTGCCAGACGTTCTTTCAGTTTTTCTTTATCATAGTCGGAAGTCGAATTTTCAATCAATTTCTTGATCTGCTCGATTCTCTCCTGAATAAATTCTTTTTTACCGGCCCCTTTGACAATCGTCGTATTTTCTTTGTCGATGCTTATTTTGTCTGCACGACCCAACATATCGATAGTCAGGTTTTCCAGTTTCATTCCTTTGTCTTCCGAAGCGACAACACCTCCGGTCAGGATAGCGATATCTTCCAGCATTTCTTTCCGGCGGTCACCGAATCCCGGAGCTTTTACTGCTGCAATCTTCAAAGAACCTCTCAAACGGTTGACCACCAAAGTAGCCAATGCTTCGCTTTCGACATCCTCGGCGATGATCAACAAGGCACGACCTGATTGTGCTACCGGTTCCAGAACCGGAAGTAATTCCTTCATAGAAGAAATCTTCTTGTCATAAAGCAGGATATAAGGATTTTCGAATTCGCAGATCATCTTCTCACTGTCGGTTACGAAATAAGGAGAAATATATCCACGGTCGAATTGCATACCACCGACCGTTTTTACCTCTGTCTCGGTTCCTTTGGCTTCTTCAACGGTAATTACTCCTTCGATGCCGACTTTTTCCATTGCTTCGGCGATCAGGTTACCGATCGTTTCGTCGCCATTGGCAGAGATACGACCTACCTGACGGATTTTTTCAAAGTTGTTACCTACTTCTTCTTTTTGTCCTTCAAGATGTTTTACGACAGCAGCAACTGCCTTTTCAATACCTCTTTTCAATTCCATCGGATTAGCTCCGGCAGTAACGTTTTTCAACCCTACATTGATGATACTTTGGGCCAGGATAGTAGCGGTAGTCGTACCGTCTCCGGCATCATCTCCGGTTTTAGAAGCAACTTCTTTTACCATCTGTGCTCCGATATTTGCATACGGATCGGCTAGTTCGATTTCCTTAGCTACGCTGACACCGTCTTTGGTGATATGGGGAGCTCCGAATTTCTTTTCGATGACTACATTCCGGCCTTTCGGTCCCAGAGTTACTTTTACTGCATTTGCCAGCTCATCTACCCCTTTTTTCATCAGGTCACGAGCTTCGATATTGAATTTTATTTCTTTTGCCATAACAAATTAGTTTTAGATTTTAATTTTTGGGATTACTTACAATTTACAATTAAAGAATTGCAAGGATATCACTTTGGTTCATGACCAGATACTTCTTGTCGTCGATATGAACTTCTGTACCGGAATATTTTCCGAATAAAACAGTATCGCCTGCTTTTACTTCCATCGGTTCGTCTGCTTTACCTTTACCGGTTGCGATAACTGTACCTTTCTGGGGTTTTTCTTGTGCTGTGTCGGGGATGATGATCCCTCCTTTAGTTACAGTTTCTGCTTCAACAGGCTCAACAATTACCTTGTTAAGTACGGTCTTCAGTGTCATAATGTTAAAAATTTAAAAGTTTATAATATGATTTTATTTTCAAATTAATACGCAATATTTCAACGTCGTTGTAAGGTTGAATGTTACAACATTTCCTTCTTATCATATTTTGTGCCAAAAAAAATACGACAGAAAGGAAGAGGAGGAAAGAAAATGTAAATCATTGAAAAATAGAGGAAAAATGATAAAAGATAAAAAATAGGGGAAAAAAGGGTTTGGCAGAAAAGCAAAAAAAATGTCAGTATGACTGACATACTGACATTCTATTTTAAGTTTTAATGGAATTATTCTCCGGGTGTTGCAGCTCCTGTTTCCTGGGCATTTTCGCCGGCTCCCGGATTGGTCGGGAAAGTCGGGATGGTTTGTTGCTGAACAGGCTGAGCTTCGATTTGTTCCTGGATAGCAGATTTTACTGCATTTTCTCCTCTGGGGATAAAAAAGGTGGCCAATACACACAGGATCATCATTCCTCCGGCTAACGTCCAGGTTGCTTTTTCAAGAAAATCGGTCGTTTTTCTTACTCCCATGATTTGGTTAGAAGAAGCAAATGAAGAAGCCAAGCCTCCGCCTTTGGAGTTTTGTACCAATACAATCAATATCAATAAAACGCAGATAATGAATATCAAAACAGAAATTGCCGTATACATAATTACTCTTTATTATTAATGTTCTCTTTTATTTTTTCGATTCGGTCTGCAAAGTAAACACTTTTTTCCGGATATTTCAAACTTAATTTTATATAAGTTGAGATTGCTTTTTCGTACAGATGTTGTTTGACATATATTTTTGCCAGTGTTTCGCTGAATAATTCCTCTTGGATATAAGGATTTTCTTTAGATAGATCCCTGTTATCCGTCGAGGCCGAAGTTATTTTGGGCATGATGGGTTCAGACTGAATAAAACGCTCGATGAGATCGTCTTTTTTCTTTCGGGATTTCCGGGATTCTTTCTCTGTTATGACGGTTTCTTCGGTATGAGGCTGGTCGGTCAGCCGGTATCCGCCACTGATGATTTCGGGAGTATCGAGAGAGACCGATGGTTTTTCTTCCTGTGCATCCGCTATTTCTTCGTCCAGATCGACATCGATAGAGAAATTATTTTCAGGACGGGGGGCTTCATCTACGATGCCCTGTATTCCGCTCAGATCGATGGGCTGGATGGGGGAGGCATACGGGGTGGCAGAATGGTTCGCTTCGGACCTATCCTCTTGGGTAGAGTTGGAATAATCGTCGATTATTCCCGGTACATCGTCCAGTCGGATAGGGTTGGAAATGATTTCTTTCTCATCGTTTTCCGGCCGTTTTCTTCCCTTTTGCCGGAGATTGAATTGTATGATGTCTTCTTCGCATCCGGTAGTTGTCTCTTCGGTAGTCTGACAGACCGGAATACCCTGGCTGTGAACGACGGTATGACCATGGATTTCGCGGATACGTTCGTCGACAATATGACTCAGCGAATTTTTAGGGATTGCCGTACCGGAACCCAAGGGTTCGAAACCGATCTGATTGTTCAGGTACCTGAAAAATTGCTTATGATCCGTAAGATGGACGGTCGAAGCTTTTAGTTCGCTGCGAAATCTGACACCTCCCAGAAGATATAAAGCTTTTAAATATAGAATACGAGCCGTCTGAAAATAAGGATAACGTTCTACGAGTGTATGTAATTCCCGTAGATCGTCATTGTTGATTTTTTCAGGATGACGTATAAATTCTATGATTTTTTCACTTTTCATTCTTCTGCCGATCGATTACCAGTTGACGAGTGCCTTATTATATATGTCGTCGATAATCTTATCCAGGATTTCTATAATCAAGCTCTCCTCTATGGAATCGAAATCAGCGTCGGTCGAGTAATCGGCATAGTTGGAAAACGTAGAAGAGAAATCGTATTTATCGTCTTTCGTATTCGTATACTTTACTTTGATTCCGATCGTCAGCCGGTTGGAGGCTGCGATTTCATCTTTTTGGATATCGATGGGCCGTTGGCTGTACTCGGTGATCTGGCCTTCGAAACGAATATCTCCGTTGTTATCGGTCAATTGACTCAAGCCTGTTTTGGAACGCATGTAATCTGTCAGTTTCTCGGTAAACAGCGAACTTAGATAAGGTACTACCAGAGGAGCCTTATTCGGGAAATAATCCACGGAAAAGGTCTTTACGTCAGGACTGATGGAAGCTCCTGTCGTGGAATATGTTACTTTATAAAGCTTACAAGAATTGCAACAAAGTACTGCGGCAAACAATAGAATTAAAAAATTGATTTTTCCCATAGATCATTCTCCTGATATTTGAATACAAATGTACATGAAATTTTTGTTATTTGTAATCTTATCTTGAGGGAATATCACGGTTCTTTCACTTAAAAAAGTCGTGTTAATTAAAAAATTCCATTCCAGGCGGATAGGGTCCGGTGCAGAAAAATCTGTTCTTCTATGCCCTTGGCCGGCTGCTTTTCGATTAGAAAGAGGCTAACCTTCCATTGTCCATGCTTTCCTTAGGATTCCTCTATATATTAGCCATTATAAAACTAATTAAATCCAAATTGAAACCAGTTTATTTAACTATTGATCTGTATTTAATATGGATTTAAGAATACGAATCCTTTACGCATCCCTTGCCCTGTCTTAGTCAATCCTGCCTCAGGTAAAATGAAAGAGCCGTGGGAAGAATATCCTGTATATTTAAAATTATTTCGTATATTTACATAATATATAGTATGGTTCGGTAAAATCAATCAAACAAGTTTGTTGCTTTTGTTCTTGCCTTTCCCTATATTTGTATGGATATGAAATTTAGATGTCATGAGATATTTAGACCCTAAAGCTGATTTGACTTTTAAAAAAGTTTTCGGTGAGCATCCGGATTTAGTCATTAGTCTGCTGAATGCCTTACTGCCTTTGGAGCCGGAGGAAGAAGTCATGGAGATCGAGTATCTTCCTGCCGAGCTGGTACCCGAAAACCCGTTGCGGAAGAACGGCATTGTCGATGTGCGTTGCAAGGATAAACGCGGAAGGCAGTACCTTGTTGAGATGCAAATGGTATGGTCGCCGGAGTTTCAGCAACGAGTGCTGTTCAATGCATCGAAAGCGTATGTCCGGCAAGTAAAAACCGGAGAAGAATATGAATTGCTGCAGCTTGTGTATTCGCTTAATCTTGTGAATGAAGTCTTTGAGCCGGAATTAGAGGGATTCTATCATTATTATAAAATGGTTCATGTCGAACATTCCGAAAAAGTAATCGACGGTCTTCATTTGATTTTCGTTGAGTTGCCGAAATTCAATCCCTGTAATTATTCTGAAAAGAAAATGCAGGTATTGTGGTTGCGTTACTTGACAGAAATCAATGAGCAAACCCGGGAAATTCCTGCTGAATTAATGGAAAATCCGGAGATAAAAAAAGCAGTTTCCGTTCTGGAAGAATCTGCCTTTACCGATGCCCAATTGTTAGGCTATGAAAAATTTTGGGATATTATCAGTGTCGAAAAAACGTTATATGGAAGCGGTTGGAGGAGAGGTTTGAGGGAAGGTAGAGAAGCGGGAAAGGAGGAAGGAATAAGGGAAGGAATTGAGGAGGGCAGAAAGGAAGGAATAAAGGAAGGCATGAAAGCGGGAAAAGCGAAAGGCGAAACAGAAATGCGGTGTAAAATTGCTTGTAATCTCAAAAAGACAGGTCTGCCTTTGGATGTGATCATCCAAACTACGGGCTTGACAGCAAAAGAAATCGATGAATTGTGATGCGGTTGATTTTAATGTAAAATTGTCGATAAAATGAGGAGCTGAAAAGTATTCGACTTTTCAGTTTCCTCACTATTAACCTGCCGCTCACCGGATGTGTCGGTCTATATATTCGGTTATCTTTGCAGATGACGGTCGCGGAGCGTCCAACGAAATTACCTTGCCGTCTTTGTCGAAAAACAGGAAGCGCGGGATGGCGTTAATGCCATAGTTTTTACATACTTCAGAGTCAAATGCATCCAGGCAGATGAATTGTCTCCATTGCGGTTTGTCCTCTGCCAGCTTCTTTTCCCATTTGGCCTTGTTTTTGTCCAAAGAGATACTGAGCAAAACGATTTTTTTATTTTTGGCATAATGGGCCGCCAGTTTTTCCATGTGTGGTATTTCTGCACAACACGGACCGCACCAGGTTGCCCATACATCGATATAAACCGCCTTGCCGTGGAAGTCGGACAACCGGAACTTTTTCCCTTTGGCATCCGTCATTTCAAAATCGATGGCGGGCGCCCCCTTGCGCAACTTGACGTAATGGGCATACATGTCGTCTGCTAAGGCTCGGGCTTCAGGGTTGGTGGAGATATTGGAATAAAGCTTATATACCTCTTCCATATTGTCCGGAGCTTGTTTCAAATAGCTTTGGATATATTCATCTGCAAAGGCATTGATTACTTCCTGATCGGAAAATACTTGTTTCAGACTATTGAGGTAATGGATATCTTTCTCTCTTTCCGGTGCGGGATGATGACGTAAATAGTGACGCAGGTATTTCGCGGCTATGCCCAAATTATCTGGATCGTTCCGATCGAAAGATTCTGCAAATTGCTCGAAGTCAGCATCATTTTTCAGTTTCGACCAGGCAAAACGGAACAAGCTCTCCGGAATACTGCGGTCTATCTCAGCCATCATCATCCGGCGGAATGCCAGACTTTTTACTTCCTTCAGTTCCGACTTGACTCTGTCCATGTCTTCCAGGAATTTTTCCCGGTATTGGGCAAAAGACATCGTATCGATACGCGAAAAAGGCCACACATTATAGAGCGACAAAGCTTCATACTTCTGCATAAATTCAGTACAATCTCCATTATCCCCTGAATATTCTAATTCCAGGTCGTAAGGCAGTAGGCTACTCTTGTCTTTTTTCTCTACGAAAGAAAAGGTAAGCGATGCTTCCATGCCATTTTCAATATAAAGCGGGAGAATATATTCATACTTTTCAAAGAATAATATGGCTTTGCCCGGTTCCTTCAGGGTAGTTGTATAGTCGAACACTCCGTTGTCATCTACCTGTACGACTTCTTTTTTACGGTTAATCATCATAATGACATCGCCACCCTTGAAATCTTTTACAACTCCTCGGATGTGTGCGGGATTTACGCTATTTGTCGACGATGCTTCCAAGGATAATAATGCTAGTAATCCAATAAGAAAATATCTCATAATCAGTTCTTTTATTTGTTATCTTTCATATCTTGTTCAATTAATTCGGCACATTGAGGATCGGAAGGACGGGTATACTTGAAATTGACCAGATACCCTTCCGGATTGACCAGCATGAAGCGGGGGATTCCGGGCATACGGTAGGCCTCGCGAATGAAACGCATTGCTTCTTTGCTCAATACATATTGCGCCCATTCCGGCGGATCTTTTTCCAGAAATTTTTTCCAGAGTTTTTGGTCTGAATCCAAAGAAACACTGATTAAAGCGATTCTGTCATCATTGGCAAAATGTTCCTGCAATTTAACCATATAGGGAATCTCCAGCACACATCCGTGACACCAGGTGGCCCAAAAATCGACAAACAGGTATTTCCCTTTCAGGTCTGACAGGCGACATTTTTTCCCTTCCCGGTCGATTAATTCAAAATCCGGTGCAATTTTGCCCGGCATCAGGTTGCCGAATGCTTGTACATATTTTTTGTATTTGGCTTCCACTTGTTGGCGTACCGAATCGTCGGTACATATTTGACGGTAACGTTTCATCATTTCTTCCAACGATTCTCCGGAAGCATAATAAATACGCCTTTCCATTTGTTGTGTAGCAAAGCAATTTTTTATTTCCCGGTTACTAACCAATCGCTCTAACCAATCCAGCTCATTAGTATATCTATTTTTATGACCGAATTGCGGTTCCTGTTGACGATGCCAGTCGATCACCCGGCTAATTACAAAATCATCGCATTCTTCCGGGTTATTCAAATCGACCTTTTTTATGAAAGCATCATAGTCGGTATCTCTATTATTCCCTTCTTTGCGTTCGGACAAATTCCAGCCATATATGGTCAATTGCCTTTGATACCATAAATGTAACTCCTTATGGAATTGCTTTTTTATTTCCGGGTCTTCCACCTGTTTTAACAGAGGCCGCATTCCTTTTTCGATTTCTTCCATCTTTTTTTTGTATGGGAGAAAAGTCAGAGACTTGATATCGGCAGTGTTCCACGGGCTTGAATTTTCCAACTGATTGAAAACCATGCGGTATTCGTTTTCCGCAGCCCGGTCGCCCAAAAATTTCACTATCATTTTTTTATCGGGCAAAAGAGTTAATTCTATCTCCGATTGATTGCCTGGAGTAAGGTTTACTTCTATTCTTTCCCTTTCGTAATCCTTTACGTTCAGGGTATAAATCTGCCCTTCAGTAAGTTTTGGTGACCAAGCAAAGTGTCCTGAAGCATCTACTTGCAGAGTGTCTTGAAATTCCGTTTCCCTGCACAGGATAAATATTTCTTCCCCGTTATAGTTCCGGATGTGTCCTTTCAGTATTGTTTCTTGTGCCTGACAATACCATCCGCTTGCCAAAGCCAAAATGATAAACAAAAATTTCATGATTTTATCTATTTATCTGTTATTTTTCATATTTTGTTCTAACATCTTCACACATTCCGGGTGCGAAGGTCGTTCGTAATTATAAGAAACCAGGCAGCCTTGCGGATCGATGAGCATAAAGCGTGGAATACCCGATATCCGGTATTCCTTTTTCATCACGTCCATATTTTCCTTGTCTACCATATATTGTGGCCAGGTAGCCGGACGTTTTTTCAGATAATCCAACCAAACTTTTTGCGTATAATCCCACGAAATGCTGATCAGGGTAATCCGTTTGTCATTAGCGAAATGTTCCTGCAATTTTTCCATATAAGGAATTTCCATCATACATCCTTTACACCAGGTGGCCCAGACATCGACAAACACGTAGGTGCCCTTTAAATCCGATAAGCGGCACTTTTCCCCTTTGTCGTCGATCAGTTCGAAGTCGGGAGCCGGTTTCCCCGGCATTAGATTGCCGTATACCCGCAAATATTCTTTGTATTGTTCAGCTATCTGATTGCGCATGGTACCATCGGTACAAATTTCGTTATACCGTTTAATCTCCTTATCCAAAGGTCGTCCTAATTCACCGCTGATTGCCATTTTCATATATTTGGTGGCAAATTCATTTTTCATTTCTTGATTGCTGACAAGATGGTCAAGCCGGTTGAGATAGTCAATTTTCCGCTCTTCCGTTCTGAATGCGGAATCCTGAGCCTGCTGCCAATAGATAATCTCATAAACCATGTACTCGTTACATTCCTTCGGATCATTCACATCCAACGACTGCACAAAAGCATTGAAATTTTCGTCCGGTGTCGCTTCACCTTCCCTTAACCTCATGGCTAATACTGAAGCATAAACCGTTCGTCTGTTCTGAAACCATAAATGTTGTTTCTGCCTGAAATGGGCTTTGATTTCCGGGTCGTCAATCTGCTCCAGCAAGATTTGCAAATCATGTTCTATGGGCTCCAATTGAGCTTTATAGTCAGCAAAAGAAAGCTTCCGTGATTCCAAATCATAACCAATCCTTAATTCGTCCAGTCTGCTGAAAGCCAACCGATATTCGTTTTCAGTGGCCCGGTTGCCGGCGTATTTCACTTTTATCGTTTTATCCGGCAAGAGCGATAAATCCAGTTCTTCCCGGTCGCCGGGAGTTAAATAAACCGGAATCCTCCACGGTTGGTAACCGGCGACACGAATCCCGTATTCCTGACTGCCAGTCCCGGAAGGTGTCCAAGAGAAATTTCCCGAAGCGTCAACTTTCAACGTATCCTGTAGATTTGATTCATAACAACTCACGAACACCGATTCTCCCCGGTAATTCTCAATATGTCCTTTTAGAACTGTCTGTCCAGGTTGACAACCCGAACAAACAGCCAATATCCATACAATAAATAAAAATCTCATTTTCTATTTTTTATATTCGAAATCTACCACTTTACCACACACATTTTTGAATTCACCACCTTTGACCGGAAGTAATGCTCCTCCGCCTTGAGGATTCATTTGCAAGTAATAAATCGAACCGCTACCGGTAGTGCCCGATCCGTCACTTACGGCCACATACAAACGGTCCGGATTTTCACTTTTGTCGAATTCCATGTAATCTACCGGTTGCACCATTGTATATTCCGACAGTTCGTTACCGGTAAGCATACTTACACATTTGATTTTATTTCCGTAAGCATAATACAAAAAGTCGGGTTCCTTTGTCGAAATGGCGAAACAAGTGGCTTCTGCCGCACCGGTATAATTCATTTCGAGTTTTTTCTCTGCAACGATTTGAATAATATCTTCGTAGGTAACCCTATCCCAATCGTCTATTTCCTTGCCTGAAATCATATATCGTTTACCGTTGTCATCGACCATGACAGCACGTAAGTTCTCTCCGATGGCTGTACCGTAAAGCATATCCATCTGCATATCGTTGGCATTGAATGCACTTCCCAATGCTTCCGGAGCCATCATGGTTCCATAGCGGTCATATATGAAACATCTTTTATCCCGTTCATAGAAAAATTTTCCTGCACCATATAGCGAAAACGGAGCTAAATGATAATCTCCTTTGATTTTAGGATCGAACTTCCAAAAAGGATCTCTGGTAGAGAATACACGTCGATTATAAGCCTTCCCATCAATAATCAGATATTCATACCATTTACCTGCGTCTGTTGCAAAGGCTTCCACGATTGTTCCTTCCGGTTTGACGTAAAACCATTCGGAAAGGGGCATAAAATCCGTAAAATCTTTCGGTTCCACTGTGATAGTCCTTTCTTCTGTTGATATCAACACTACATTTTTAACATCATCTTCTCCTCCAATATAAAAGATTCCTTTCGGGTGACGTCCTACCGAATTGCCATTGGCCTGTTTATAGGCATGTTGGGTAACCGTGTTCTTTACATTGATAAAGGTGATATCCGAATAGTCTCCTTCAATCCGGCTCAGAGCCATAACTCCTTTGGAATATTTATCGATAACACTCAGGTCTATTTCAGACTCGAAAAAAACACCGCTTGCTTTTTCCGTAACCACATAACGCAAGGTGTATTCGCCTACATCAATCGATAGTTTTACATTCAAATCTTTCTTTAACGAAAGCGTATCCGTAGTTTTTGCATCACTGGTCCGCCAGGCATACCACAAATATTCGTAATCGTCTTCCCGGAAACCTTTTTCACCAATAATGTTTACCGAGATGGAAAGCACGGAGTCTATCTCTGCTACATACGTCTTATTTATACCGTTAATGGTTAATTCATTCAAAGGAGTATAATTGTAATTCCCTTTGTCTTCTGTGCAGGCGATTCCTGTTACCAACAGCAATACACCTATTATTTCCTTTATTCTTTTCATATTTCTTAACTTTCAAACCACGGTTCTATCGGTTGGTTGTTTTCATCTAAAACCGGATAATTTTCTTCAACATATTGGCTGATCATATTCGCACGGGCTGACCAGAGATAGTAATCATCATAATACTCATCCACTGTTTCCGGAAAATCTACTTCAAATAGTTCCAAGAGAAGTGAATGCTTCTTGACGGAATAATCTCCCCACATCCATAGCCGCTCCCAATATGCAGGTTTCATGTACATATCGGTTACCAATATTCTAGTCACAATCCGTTGGGTCAAGCCTGGTTGCAAATCATCTGAAGCCTCTAATTTCAAGGTCAGCTGAAGAATCTCTTTTTCCATAAGAGCATCTCCCCGAAGTAAAATCACAGGAATCTGAACACTATAGGCATCCTTTGGCAGGATATAAAAATCTTCTAACGTTCGGTAATGTACTCCTGCTTTAGCTGTCGTTTTTTCCTGATCTACAACCAAGCGGAATTTCCTATCGTAACCGACAGCCTCTCCCATTAGGTTTACCTGTAAGTTAAGTGTTTTTTCTGTCACATCTTTGCCGGCAAAAGAGTAAAGCACACTATCCGCCAGATTGTTCCAGTCAGACGGATTAGTTTGAAAATAAACCGCTCCATTGCTGTCGAAACCATCCATTTTATTCTCTTGGCAAGCCGACAGCAAACCAAGGAGTATACCTAAATAAAATATCTTTTTCATAATCAGTTCTGTTTAAAGTTACCGAATTCCAATTCGTTATCCGGAACGGGGAGTACATAAGTAGCCCGATTCATGCTGGTAGACGTGATAGGCAAAATAGCCATGTTCCGGCGTTTATAGTAATAAAACAATTGCCCTTCTGCAATAAACTCTTTTTGATATTCTTTGGTTATCTCGTCTTGTAAATTCGCCCCTGCCGGTAGCGGATCGGTAGCATATCCCCGATTGGCCCGCAAGGTTTCCAGATAACGGATATCCCCCGATGCTTCGGCAGCAATCAGGTACATTTCCGAGAGTTTTAATAAAGGAATCTGGGTCCCTCTCATGTATTTGTTTACATATTCCGTTGCAGAACCGGCAGGCGTTTCGAACCAATTTTTGCTGCGAATATCCAGATCCTGACCCATTCCGGAATAGATTGAAGCCTTTCGTCCTTCTGCAATAACACATTCACAACTTGCGAGATTCTTAAAAAACAAATCGGAACGGCCTTCCTTCAAATCATATACATAGAGGGAAGATACATACTCGTGGCGTGCCATTTTTTCGATATACGAAAGGTTCCTATAAGCGTATACGTTGTTGATTGAATCATTCATAAACTCGAATCGCTTGGAATCAATCACTTCCTGGGCACATGCCAACGCATCGGTCAGATTTTCCTGGCAGAGATACACTCGTGCCATCAAAGCCGTCACTCCGTAATAGTTCAAGCGCGATTTCCGATAAAGCCAAAAACCGTCATCTGTGATGTACTCGTCCATTCCGTATTCTAGTTTATCGTTATATTCTGCAAAGGATGGTCCGATCGGATCTACCGGTTTCAGCAATGCTTGAGCAGTTTTCAGATCTGTAAGAATGTATTCCAAAACCTCGGCTACCGTCGATTGTACAACCGGACTGTTCGTCACCTCCCGTACATAAGGAATAGCGGGTTCATCTTTGCCCATTTTGTATGAAGGAGCATATCCTCGCAACAGGTCGAAATGCAGAAAAGCCCTTAAAGCCAAGGCTTCACCTTCCACGACATTACGTAAACGCTCGCTCATCACGCTACCCTTTTTTTCTATATTTTGTAACAAGTAGTTACAATTAGCAATCGCATTATAATTGGAACTCCACATCGTATCCACAATCCCCTTGACATGCTCTTCTTTATAATTATACTTCAAGGCATCTTCATAATCGTAGTCCACTTTGCTATAAGTCTGCGCAAGCATATCCATAAATCCCATGGTACTGTTGCCTCCGTAGGTTTCTACCCTTCCCATCAAGGCATAAATACCCGTCAATGCATCGCGGAATCCCGATTCGGAACTGAACAAATCTTCCTCTTTTACTTGCGATTTGGGTTGTACATCCAACCAGTCATTGCATCCAAAGGCAAACAACGACAGGCATAACATCATATATCTCAATTTCTTATTCATCTTGTTTCGTTTTTATGCTATTAAAATCTTGCCTGCAAACCGATACTGAAATTCCGGGCAAACGGGTAATCGATACCTCGTTCTTGTTTCACGTTGGAAACATGGAACACATCGTTCATATAAAACATCGCCTTTAGCCGCTTAATGCCACATCGCTGTAATTTCGCTGTGCCAAATTCATAAGAAAGATTCAAGGTTGCCAATTCAAGATAGTTGTAATCTTCTACAAACCGCGAAGTAGGACGGGTCACATAAGCCACATTGATTCCGTTTAATTCAGTGCGGAAAGCAGCGAACCGCACCTTATCTCCCGGTTCTTGCCAGCGTTGTTCGAAAGCACGTTTATCCACATTGTAGCGCGGGTCTACATCCTGTACCTTATCCACCAAAGTCTGATTGTACATCTGCCCACCGATACGATAGCGGAATGTCATGTTCAAAGACAAACCTTTCCAAGTGAAATTACTTCCGAATGTTCCTTCCACCTTCGAATCGGTACACCCGCCGATAACGTAATTGGCAGACGACCAGTCAGTCACCAAGTCACCGTTGCGGGCAACAAAAATCTCCTTACCGGTGGCAGGGTCGATTCCCAAAGAATGATTCACCCAAATAGAGTTCATAGAAGCCCCCTCCACATAGCGTACCCGAGGACGGTTGACTTCCGATTTCTTACCATCAGTGTTAGGTTCTTTATCCAGTTCACTATCCGAGGTTTCGTTATAAGCTTTCAGAGCATTCGAAATTTTCAGTAATTTGTTTTTGTTGTGGATAGCCGAGCCATTCACGCTCCAAAAAATCTTCTTAGACTGGTCACGAATTAATGTAGCTCGCAAACTCAATTCATATCCGCGGTTTTCCACCTCTCCCAGATTGTCCATGTAAGAAGAAAAGCCAAGAGATGGGGCTAAAGTAACAGCTGTCAATACGTCTTTAGAGGTTTTGATGTAATAATCGGCAGAGATATCGATTCGGTTTTTCCACAAGGTCAGATCCAACCCGTAGTTCTGTTGCCAGGTTCGCTGCCAAGCCAGGTTACGGTTGCCCATTGCTTTGGCGATAGCCCCCACGGCAAAGTGGTAACGGTCTTGGGTGAGGTATTCATACGTTGTGATTGCTTGGTATGGATCGTAGTTCTGACTACCCGTCAGACCGTAGGAACCGCGGATTTTGAATTGCTGCAGCCAATCCACGCCTTCCATGAAATGCTCATTGTGCAGGTTCCAGCCCAAACCCGCCGACCAGAACGGTGCCCAACGCTTGTCCGCACCGAACTGCGAGGAGGCGTCCTCACGGAAAGAGAGGTCGAACAGGTAACGCTCGTCCCAACTGTAATTCAGGTTGCCGAGGAAACCCACCAGACGGGAGGTGTACTCATTACCCGAGGGAGAGCCGTTCTTCTGGTACTGCGTGGCGAAACTGATGTAATCCAGGCGTTCGTTCGGAAAGCCCTCCGCCATAACGGAAAACTCTTTCGTCCGGCTCTGTTTGGCGTTCCATCCTAAATTGGCATTGATGACATGCTTGTTTGCCTGCCAGAAATAACTCAACACCAGCGAAGCGTCATAATCGAACACATCCCCGCGGGAAGCCGAATAGGAGCCCCGGCGGTCAAAATCGTCACCAGTATAAGTAGCAAAATCAGTATGCTTTGCCGGTTTAAAGACATCCGCCGAAGTATTCTGCAACGTGAAAGAGAAACTGCCTTTCAACCGCAGCCCTTCGATAATCTGCCAGTCGATGCCGAACAGGTTGGTCAGGTCATTATAGCGCGATTCATCTCTGACATCCAATGTCGTATTATACAATGGATTGTAAATAAAAAATTTATAGCTTCCTGTATTGCTTCTTCTGTCTTCTGCTTCCAGTTCATAAATATAATTACCGTCTTCATCTTTGTATTTTACGTAAGGATTTAATCGGGTATATTCGCTGAAACTGCCATAAGGTGAGTTGGTCGCTTTCACCCGCGAATAATTCAACTGGTTGCGGAAAGTCAGATTCTTGTAAATATACTGCAATTCCAACCCCAATCCGAGACGTTCGCGTCCGGATTCTTTCATCACACCGGGGGTATTATTATAGTTCACCTCCATGGCATAACGAATATAATCATTTCCTCCGTCCAAACGCAAAGAGTGTTTATGTGCTACGGTCAGACTATTTAGTGGTTTATCCAACCAATAAGTGTTTACTCCTTCTCTAATATTAGCCAAACGCCAGTTATAGGCTCTCTGCATGACGGCTTGATCTGCAAACTTACTGCCATAATTGAAATACTGCTTTTTTTCCACATCATACAATCCCGCCAGTACTTCCAGTTCCAATTTCTCCTCTGGATTACATAAATTATAGGCACTTAAGTCCGCCATATAAAATGTAGCATCCCCATTATAGCTCACCGCCATCTTTCCGCTGGCCGGAGCCGTTGTGGTGATGACCACTACACCATTGGAGGCTCGCGAACCGTAAATCGCTGTCGCTGCAGCATCTTTCAATAAGGTGATCGTTGCCACCCGGTAAGGATCCATATCGAATACTTTTTCCGCTGTAGTTTCGAAACCGTCGACGATAAACACCGGCATATTCGGATTACCGCTATACTCGTCGCGCATGCCACTGATGCTTCCGGCTCCGCGGATCTGGAAATCGGGGATGGCATTCGGATTCGATCCCAGCTGATTATTTTCCAGCTTGACAAAAGAGGGATCGATATTTTGTAGTGCACTTAGGATATTTTGGTTGCCTCCTGCTTGCAACTCTTCGGCCGTAATGGTACGGGCTGCTCCGGTGAAGCTGTTTTTCGCCTGGTTGAAGTATCCCGTTATCACCACCTCGTCCATCTCGCTTGTTTCGTGTTGCATGATTATATTCAATTCGGTTTGATTTTTCAGGGTTACTTCCTGGGTTTTCATACCTACCATGGTAAACAGGAGAATATAATTACCTTCCGGGACGGACAGAGAATATTTTCCATCCATATCTGTTGCAGTTCCCAGTGTCGTGCCTTTGATTAAAACCGTTACGCCGGGGAGGGGTGCCCCGTCCTCGTCGCTTACTTTACCTTGTATCCGTACTGTTTTTTGTTGCGGAAAACTGTTTTTCTTTTCTTTCACCACAATGACACCGTCTGTCACCTCATATTCGAAGCGGGTGTTTGCCAGCACTTGTCGCAGAGCTTCTTCAACCTCCACATTGTTTAAATCCAGATTAATGTTTTCGTAATTTTTCAGTAAATTTTCGTTGTACAGAATTTTTACTCCTGTCTGATCTTTGATTTGCATCAAGACATTACTTAACGATTCGGCGACAACTTTCAGATTTACCAACTTCTGTTGGGAAAAGACTGTCCCGAAGGCAGAAAGAGTTAGCCAGCAGGCCAAAAAGCAACTCAGACGCATTACTAGAAAAGTTTTTTTCCAGTGCTTTTTTTTCGTAAATTTGTCGTACATGTTATAAATTTTAAATTAGTAATATGGAATGTACAAAGAGTGCGAAAAGTTGGACGCTGACCGCACTCTTTGTTTTTATTCAGCACTTTTGATATACACCGTCCTGCCGGAAAGCTGAAAACGGACATTCGCGCCTATTCCGAATAAACGGAAAAAAGTTTCGATGTCGGTATATTTATTCAGGTTCCCGGAGAATTCCAATTGTTTTAAGTCATTGTTTTCAAATACAACTTCGATATCATACCATCGGGCTAAGATCCGCATGATTTCTTCAAGGGTTTCTTTATGAAAAATCAGTTGATTGTCTTTCCAACCGATATAATTACAGACATTGACCTGGCGGATTTCAGCTTCCTGGTTCCCTCTTTCGAAAAGAAGTTGTTGACCGGGGGCGAGTATCCTTTCCGGAACTTCTGAGTTGATGAAACTGACTTTCCCATTCACCAAGGTAGTAGCTATAATAGTTTCGTCGGGATAACATTTTACATTAAATTCTGTTCCCATTACCCGGATTTCGCCTAAATCGGTCTCTACGATAAACGGTGCCTGGGTATCTTTGGCTACTTTGAAATAGCCTTCACCGCTCAATCGGATTCTCCTCTCGTTTTCTGCAAAAACCACAGGATATTTCAGACGACTGTCGGCATTCAGCCAGGCACGGGTTCCGTCGGACAAACTTAAACAATACATTCCTGCCCGGGGAACGATCAATTCATTGTAATCGGTGGTATGGGAAACAAATTGTTTCTGGAGCGGATATTCCAGTCCTCCGGAATCGATGGCAATAAGCATTCCGTTTTTTTCTTTCAGTTGCCGGCTTTCTTTTCCCAGCATCACTTGTTCTCCATCGGTTTTAATCAGCAAAGCCTTCATTTCGGCAGAACGGATTTCCGGAATAGAATGACCGGCCAATGGTAAGACTTCTGTTTTTTGTTTCGGCACAATGACCAATATTCCGGCGATCAGAATGCATGCCGCACTGGCAGACCGGATCCATAAACGGATTTTCCGGCGTTTTGCCTCCCGACGTTTCATTTGCCTGAAAGCCTCTTCTCCGCAATAACGTTTCCGTTGTTGCGATTTTTTTTCCAAATAAGCCGGATCTTGCAGACGGATTGACAACTGATCTCCGGATATTTTCCGGTTTTCAGTCAATAAATCGGTCAGTGCCTGTTCTGTTGCTTTTCGGGCTTCATCTGTTATGTCTTCCCACTTCATCATTTTCGGTTTAAAAGTACATACAGACACCACGAAAGAAAAAACGGGTGACAAAAAATTAAAAAAAATATGGAATCGTTATTTAAACAACAGAGGCAATACGAACAACCACAATTCGCCAAGCTGTTCCCGCAAAAAGAAATAAGCTCTCTTTTTCTGAGTCTTAACCGTATTTTCAGAGATACCGAGCGAAAGAGCGATGTCTCTGATTTTTTTTCCATTTGCACTTTGTAAGAGAATTTCTCTTTGTTGTTCCGGCAGACGGGAAATGGCCTGATAGAAACGGGAGATGGCTTCCTCTTCAATCGCTCCTGCAATTGCTGCCACTTCAGACTCGTAGGTCTGCTTCATCCATTTTTCATGAAGCTTGTGAGCCCGTTGCCGGTCACGAAGAAAATTTAAAGAAGCATGATAAACAGAACGATAAAGATAAGAAGTAATGATTTTGATATCTTGAAAACAGAGCGATGAGCGCCATAACCGTAGTAAACATCCCTGTACAATATCTTCAGCGGCATCTTCGTCGCCGATGAGCCGGGCGGAATAACAACATAAAGGAGCATAAAAATAATTATACAGTTCTTTCCAAGCCTGATCCTCTTTCAAATTTACTCCCTGTATGAATAGCCTCGTCTCCATAACCCTATTTTGACAACAAAGCTAAAAATTTATTCCGGGATTAGAAAATTGAATTGCTAATAGAAGGATCGAACTTACCATCTTTTGTATCCGTATACTTCACTTGTTTGAAGTAACAATTTAATTTAACGTGAGTTCTATGAATTCAGAATAACGCAATCGCGGTGATACTGCCGTTTATTGTCTGATTTTAGCGTATATTTCCCATCATAGCGTTAGAAAACTTGCAGAAGTCATCTGCCATGCAAAATAATTCTGTAACTTTATCCTCGGTGAATATAGCAATTTTCGCTAATCATCAAATTTGCAGACAACTATAATTCATCGAACTCACGTTAATTTACTACCGGAAGACATGGATTCAGCTCTGTTTCGGTTTTCGCAAAGTCGTCGGCAACGATTACCTGCATGGGGCACTATCCGCCTTCGGACGGATTGCTCTGGAACAAGGTTATCACCCCTACAAGCTGCTTTATGAAATAACGATCTAATTTTCCAGATTGTATTCTTTCAGCTTCCGGTATAGGGTTCGTTCGGATATGCCCAAGTCTTTGGCGGCCAGTTTCCTCTTACCGTGATTTTTTTCAAGTGCTTTGAGGATCAGTTCTCTTTCTTTTTCTTCGATGGAAAAGGACTCTTCGATGACTGCTTCGGTATCCTGGATACGATCTTCCCGGTGATTGATCATTGTCGGACTGGGAGCCGGGGAAAACTGTCCCGGTTCCTGGTTATAGAGATTCCGCAATACCAGAGAAGTGGTCGGCTCGGTTACCACCGTCTCTTGCTGAGGTTCGTTTTGCATCAGATCATAAACCAGACGTTTCAGGTCGTTCATATCCTTTTTCATGTCGAAAAGGATTTTGTACAAGATCTCTCTTTCTGAAGCAAAGCTGGCATCTCCTTTATCGTGGCCGCCTGTCAGTGTCGGCAACATCGGATCGTTTTCCGGTATATATTTACGCAACGTGGCTCCATCTGCTATGCGTTCCTGTTCGATGACAGAGATTTGTTCCGTTACATTCTTCAGTTGGCGGATATTTCCCGGCCAACGGAAATCTTGTAGGACTTTAACGGCATCTTCCGTTAATCGGATTGCGGGCATCCGGTATTTTTCGGCAAAATCGGCGGCAAATTTCCGGAATAACAAGGGAATATCTTCTTTACGCTCACGTAAAGGAGGGATGGTAATGGGAATGGTATTCAGGCGATAATACAAGTCCTCCCGGAATTTCCCGTTTTTCACCGCTTGCGGGATGTCGAGGTTGGTGGCTGCGATGACCCGGACGTTGGTCTTCTGGACTTTGGAAGAACCTACCCGGATAAATTCACCGGTTTCCAGTACCCTTAATAAACGGGCTTGCGTAGGTAGGGGCAATTCTCCCACTTCATCCAGAAAAATAGTTCCGCCGTCTGTTACTTCGAAATACCCTTTCCGGTCGGATACGGCCCCTGTAAAAGCCCCTTTCTCATGACCGAAGAGTTCGGAGTCGATCGTCCCTTCGGGGATCGCACCGCAGTTTACCGCTATATACTGGGCATGTTTGCGGGTGCTGTATGCATGGATGATTCGGGGGAAAATTTCTTTTCCGACCCCACTCTCTCCGGTTATTAGTACAGATAGATCTGTCGGGGCTACCTGAGTGGCAATATCGATGGCCCGATTTAAACCCGGATTGTTACCGATGATTTCAAATCGTTGTTTGATCGCTTGTATATCTTCCATATTCAGCTATCTTGTTCATATTTTCTTCCGGACCTGTAAAAGTTACAGGTCTTCTGACAAAATTACATTAAAAAGCCCGAATCAGGAAACATTTATTCATTTTTACTCTTTCAATAAATCGATTATTTTAATTTCTCTTTTGATTTTTTCTAACCGGCCGTATCGGTCGCCTGTCGTTTTTGGGAGACTGGGTTTTGTAAAAAAAAGAGACAACAACTCTTAATAAAATGTTAGAGGACTATCGTGGATATCACAAATATAGGTTAAGATGGAAGAAATTAGACTTTAATTGAATCCCATTTTGTAAATTGCATCATCATTTACCAAAACTATTTAAATCATATTATGAAAAAATTAATTCCTTTGATGATGTGTTTGGTGCTAAGCGTAATGGCTTTTGCGCAAACGGGAGTGGATTTCCAGCATCTGACATTTGATGAAGCATTAGCTAAAGCTAAAGCAGAAAAGAAACTGGTTTTCGTTGATTGTTACACAACTTGGTGTGGTCCATGTAAGATGATGACAACAAAGATTTTCCCGATGAAAGAAGCCGGAGAATTTTTTAATCCTCGTTTTGTCTGTGTGAAGTTCGATATGGAACAGGGAGAAGGGAAAGAATTGAAAAACAAATTAGGTGTGCGGGCTTATCCTTCTTTCTTTATTATCCGTCCGTCCGGAACGGTACAACATGCTGTCGTCGGTGGAGATGAACTGGAACCTTTTATCGAAAGAGTAAAGAAAGGGTTGAATGAAAAGACTTCCTTGCTGTATCTGAATCAACAGTACGAAAAAGGAAAAATGAATAAAAAGCAATTATTGGCTTATAAGGTCGCTTTAGATGATGCTTACGATCAGAAAAAAGCAGAGCAGGTAAAAAAAGAATTACTGTCTCAGATCACCGAGAAAGATAAATTGAAAAAAGAATACTGGCCCTTGTTTGAGGACGGTACTTGTACGGTTGGAACTCCCGATTTTAATTTGATTTTGGCCAATATTCCGACCTTCGAAAAAAATATAGGGAAAGAAAAATTGGATGAATTTTTATTCTCTGCTTATAGCCGGGCTTTATTTCCACACCTTAATAGAAATAAAGAAAGACAAACCGTATCTTTGGATGAACTGAAACAACAGATCGGTAAATTGGATTTTCAGAAAAAGAACGATTTGTTGTCTTTATGTGATATTGCCGGCTTGGTGGCTCAGGGAGATGTGAATCAGTTGGTATCTAAAGTGGAAGAAAAGGCTGCTACATTGACCGGAAACGATTTATCGTCTATGCTGATGGCTTTCGGAGCTATGCAGGATAAAGCGACTAAGGCAGATTATAACCGTATGGTTGCTGCCGCTGAAAAAATGATGGCTAACCCGGCTAATAGCGAAATGAAAAATTACCTGGAGTATTATGTGGAATCCTGGAAGAATTTAGCTCATGTAGGGGTTAATTTCCAGGACCTGACTTTTGAACAGGCAGTAGAAAAGGCTGCTAAGATGCGTAAACAGATTTTTGTCGACTGTTATACTTCCTGGTGTGGGCCTTGTAAATATATGAGTAACACTGTTTTCCCACAGGAGAAAATGGGAGATTATATGAATCCGAAATTCATTTGTGTTAAATATGATATGGAAAAAGGAGAAGGACCTGAATTAGCTAAAAAATTCGGTGTTCGCGCTTATCCTACTTTTGTCATTCTGAATACGGATGGAACCGTGCGTCATAAATTTGTCGGCGGTGGTGAACCGGACCGGTTTATCGAACGGGTAAAGGATGCTTTCGACGATAATAAAGCAACCGGTGTACTGGAAGCAAAATATGCAGAAGGAGTCCGGGATAAGGAATTCCTGGTTAAATATGTGGAAAGTTTGATTTCTATGTATTCTCCGGATGCTTCGAAAGTAGCTGCAGAATTATATGGACAACTCACCGATGAAGAGAAAGTATCGTCTGATTATTGGTTTATTTTCAATAATCCTGATTTAGCTCCGGCAGGCTCTGAAGCTTATGAATATTTGTTGGCCAACCGGGAGAAGTTTGCACAAAATAATACGGAAGAAGCTGTCGATAAACGACTGTCCAGCGGGTATCAACGTAAATTGATGATGATTTTCTACGGACGGGATAAATCGACAACAGCTGCCGACCTGGATCAGATGAAGAAAGAGATTGTCGGTCTGAAATTGAAAAATGAAAAATCATTGGTAGGGCAGATCAATATCGCTAAAGCACTCTTAGCCAATAATCCGAATCAGCTGCTTACAGTCTGTGAAAAAGAAGTGAATAACCTTTCTCCGGAAGAATTCCCATTCTCGATAATTGCCGGAGCAAAAGAAAAAGCTACTCCTCTGCAGATCAACCGTTGGAAAAAGATCGGTCAGAAACTGGTAGCCAAATGTGAGGATAAAGACATGGCAAAGCAAATGGAACAATATATCGAATCTATGTTTGCTAAAAAGTAGGTAAATAGTTCTGTCCGAAATAGAAGCGAAGCTGTGTGAATCGAGCATTCACACAGCTTTTCTTTTGAATTTTTAGAATTAACTATGAACTCCTTGCTTTCTAATCCTCTAAAAAGCATTATTTTTGTTTTTCATTGGCAGCTTAGGATGAAAACAAAAAGAGGAAATATTCATAGAACAAATAAAGCATAAAAAAGTCGAGGAAAAATATGCTGCTTACAGACAGTTGCATCCTGAGAATCTGGAACTGGACGATTATGATGTCATGGAAGAAGAGATCTATCGATGGCTTTTCAAGACGATAGACGAGTTACCACCCCGTTGTAAAAAAATATTTTTACTGCATTTGGATGGAAAGAAACAAAGGGACGGGGGTAATGTTTCATTTTGGGGATTCAAAATAAAAAAAAATCAATTTTACTTCACCCATTTTTACTCCTTTCCTGTGTTTATTATGAGTAGTTTATTACCAAATAAACGTTCGTTTAATTTAGTTGAAAGTTTATAAAGTTCATAATGTTTATAAATTTATTAGACCCCGCAGGCTCCTGGTTAATCGACAATGAAGCAGTATACCCGAAGAACAGGATATATTATATTGATTGTCAATGATTTTATTCTCGTTTTCTTTTCTCATTTTTCTTTATTTAACGGAAGTGTAGTTTCCAATAATTGTCTATTATCCATTATCATCTGTCCGTTATTCTTTCTGCGGAAACCCACAAAAAGAATCGAACCTTTATGTTGTTGTTAGATTCTCAAGAGCTGGAATACCTATTGGAACACCTTGGACATCCTGAAACTTTGAAAGAGAAAAAATTTCAGGAATGGTTGCTGGATAATGATCACCGACTGCTGTTTGAAAGAGTGAGAGACTATCGGGAAGCTTACCTCAGAGTGGATAAAGGGGAGATGATTGACTTGGCAAAAGAGTGGGAACAGTTTGAAGTAAATGTCCAAAAGAAAAGCAGATGGGGAATGAGGAGAATATGTGTCGTTGCTGCCAGTGTCCTTATATTCCTCCTGATCGGTACGCTTTGGCAGCCGACAGAAATAGAAACGGTGAAGGTGGTCCGGGAGGCGGAATTAATCGGTAAAAAAAGTGCGGAATTGATTTTAGCTAATGGACAGCGTATCGATTTGGAAAAACAAATTGTCGAGCTACGGGAAGAAAATGGCATACACATCAGCAACTCTACTCAAAGTTATTTGGCTTATCGGCAGGATACACTTACTTATACCGTCGATTCCTACGAAGAGTTGGTTTACAATACGGTGAAAATCCCTGCCGGTGCCGACTATAAAATATATTTAGCCGATGGTTCCGAAGTTTGGTTGAATTGTGGTTCCGAATTGCGTTATCCGGTAAAATTTGTGGGGAACGAGCGGCGGGTATATTTGCGCGGAGAAGCATTTTTCGAAGTGAAAAAAGCGACGGAATGGCCCTTTATCGTAGAAACGGAACACATGCACATACAAGTGACCGGAACCCGTTTTAATGTGAAATCCTATCCCGAGGAAGAAATTGTGCATACAACTTTGCTGGAAGGAGCGGTGACGGTTACCGGACCGGAAAACAAGATACGTGCTTTCCGGCTTTTACCTTCCCAGCAGTTTTCTTTAGATAAACTCACCGGGCAAATCGAGGTGAAAGAAGTAGATACCCGTTTATATACCGATTGGACGGAAGGAATGTTTGTTTTTAGAAAACAACGCCTGGAAGAAGTAATGAATACGCTTGCCCGTTGGTACGATATCGAAGTGTTTTATAGCGGCGCAGATGTGAGGAATTTACGTCTGTCCGCTAATCTGGGGCGTTACGATCATATCGATACCATACTCGAACTAATCCGGGCCATGGACAAAGTGGTTGTGGACAGGAAAGGCAATGTAATCACATTCAGTTGGAAATAAAAAATAAGGACCGGAATCGGCGTCAAAAATTTCCGGCCCTTCTTTAGTTAATAACATAGTTAAACTTAACCAATTACAAAAGTATGAAGAAAAACCGAAACGGCAGTTTCTCTTATTCGGGAAAATTGTCTAAAGTTCTGCTACGGATGAAGCTTACATTCGTACTTCTTTTATGTGTTATGTCCCAGGTGTTCGCTTTAGCGAGTGCACAAACAGTCAGTTTGAAAAAACAAAATGCTTCTCTGGAAGAAATTCTTTGGGAATTGAAAGAGAAGACACAGCTGGTGTTTATGTATAGCGATGAGGATATTGCTTCGGTGAAAGGAATCGATATCGACATGAAAAATACGCAGGTAGATGCGATATTGAACAAATGCCTGGAAGGTACCGATTTGAAATACGTCCGGGAGAATAATGCGATTGTGATTCGTCGTAGCCGCCAGTCGGAAAATGTCCCGCAGGTACGAATGAGGAAGATTTCCGGTAAAGTGACCGATACGAGTGGAGATCCTCTGCCGGGCGTGACTATTTTGGTCGACGGTACCACCATCGGTGTGGCTACCGATAATGAAGGGAAATATTCCCTGGAATGTCCCGAGGCGCCTGATCTGGCACTAAATTTTACATTTATGGGAATGAAATCACAGAAAGTGACTGTGGGGCCTAAAAATGTAATCGATGTAACCCTGGAAGAAGAGATGAACCGTTTGGAAGAAGCGGTTGCGGTGGGATATGGAACGACAAAGGTAAAGGATATGACGGGTGCGGTTACCCGTTTGGGAAGTAAGGATATGGAAACGGCTCCGATGGGGGCGACGATACAGTCTATGCTTCAGGGAAAAGCACCGGGAGTAAATGTGATGATCAGTTCGGCTTCCCCGACTTCACCGGTGTCTGTTATTATCCGGGGATCTTCTTCTCTGTCGGGTGATTCACAGCCATTGTGGGTGATCGACGGAGTTCCCGAGTATAATGCCAGTACTTCCGGAGATGTATCCAATACGTTGTATAATTTAAATTTGACCGATGTAGAAAGTATCGATATCTTAAAAGATGCTTCCGCTACAGCTATTTATGGCTCGCGGGCTGCTAACGGTGTCGTATTGGTGACTACGAAGAGGGGAAAAGCTGGTATGAAGCCTCAATTGGAGTTCTCTGCCCGTTATGGAATACAGACGATGAATGCCAATGATTTCCGGGTATTGACCGCAGATGAGTATATCCGGGTGTCGAAAGCTGCTTGTGCGATGAGTTTGTTTACGAGAGGTTCACTGGACTATTTCACCAGAAAATATGTGGACGAAACTTATTTTAATTCTCACATTAATCATAGCCAGTTTGATTTACATTCCCTGACCGATGAGTTCTATCTGAAAGATGCTTATGGAAATGGAGATACCGATTGGTGGGATCTGATGACCCGGAATGCTGCCACCCAGGATTACAGTATAGGGATACGTGGAGGTTCCAAAGAATCTTCTTATAGTGCTTCTATCTATTACAAAGACCAGAAAGGTATCGTCAAAGGTGGTAATTCCAAAATGTTGGGGGGTAGTTTTAATTTTGATGCTGCAGTTCGGGATATTATTCGGTTTAAATTGGATTTGAGAGCTACAGCCCGTACGGCTAATGATAAAGACAATATGATCGGTGAAATTCTCGATATGCGGCCGGATGTGCCTGCTTATAATGAAGACGGAACAATCAATATGATCGATTACTATACGAAAAACCCGTTATTATCACTGATGGATACCGATGAAGCCAAAGGACGGAATTTTTCCGGAACATTAGGATTGGAATGGGATATTATCAAAGGATTGACTTTCCGTACTTCCGGTACGGTTCAATATAATGTGAATAAATACAACACTTATACCATTGCCTGGTATGATGGAGCAGAAAGTTCTGCCAGTGTCAGTAAAAATGAAAGCTATACTTACATGTGGGACAATACGTTGAATTATGTGAATACCTGGAAGAAGCATAGTTTGGTGGGATTGGTCGGCTTTTCTATCGAGAAGTATGAATCAGATGGGTTGAAAGCTTCCGGTAGCGGTTTCCCCGATGACCAGGTTTTGACTAATTTAAACAGTGCTGCTAAAAAGAATAGTATTTCCAGTAGTTACAGTTCTAATACTTTGGCTTCTTTCTTATCGCGTTTGGAATATAAATTCAACAATCGCTATCTACTGACCCTGAATTTCCGGGCAGACGGTTCTTCTCAGTTCGGCCCGGATAAACGTTGGGGATATTTCCCTTCCGGTGCGGTTGCCTGGATCATTACCGAAGAAAATTTTATGAAAGATTATTCCAATATCGTTTCTTATCTGAAATTACGGGGATCTGTCGGAAAAACCGGATCACAGAATCTGGGAGCCTATGATTGGCGGACATTAATGGGATCGGCAACCTATAACGGTGCTGCCGGCATCGTACCCTCTTCTTTAGGAAATGATATTCTGCAATGGGAAGAACAGATACAGAAAGAAGTCGGTTTGGATTATGGTTTCTGGGACGACCGGATACGGGGTACTTTGGGATATTATCAGAAAAAAGTAGATAACTTATTGTATAGCGATCCTGTACCGACTTCCTCTTCTTTCTCTAGTGTTTATCAAAATATCGGTTCATTGAAAAACCGGGGAATCGAGTTCGATGTCCGGGTAGATATTATCAAAAATGTACAAAAAGACCTGACCTGGAATGTCGATTTTAACATTGCCCGTAATCGGACAACCCTGGAAAAGTTAAACAGTTCAGACGGTTATTTCGGTGGCGGAGCTTATGATTATTTTAAAATAGAAGAAGGAGGTGAAACCGGGAGATTCTACGGCTATAAAGATGCCGGTCGTTTATTTATGACTAATGAAGAACTGGTCGGTTTGAAGACCATCGATCCGAAAACCGGAACCCTGAAATATTATCGGGACGATTATAATTATGAACGTCAGGGAGATGTGTATATTATGGATCTGGATGGGGACGGACAAATCACGGCAGACGGGGATCGTACCGTGATCGGAAATGCTAATCCGGATTTCTTCGGAGGATTCGGTAGTACGTTGTATTGGAAAGGATTGATGTTGAATGCTGTATTTTCTTATTCTGTCGGAGGGGATCGTTTTTGGGACGAAGAAAAAAATAGTTCAGGAGATATGAATGTATATAATACTTCTAACCGGATATTGGATTCCTGGACGGTGAATCCCGGGGTAAATGCATCTTATCCACGGGCGATGTATTATGGTTGGGGGAGTAACAGTATTATTACCGACCGATATATTCACGATGCTTCCTATCTGCGGATGACCGCATTGAATTTATCTTATCGTTTACCGAAACACCTCTATAAAAATAGTATTTTGAATGCAGTGGAATTCACTTTCCAGGCCACAAACCTGTTTACCTGGACGAAATATCCGGGTATGGACCCACAGGGGAATTTTAGTACTACTTATAGTGCTTTTTATAACATGGGAATCGACTATAGTACCTATCCTTCTGCCCGTACCTATAATTTTGGAATCAAATTAACATTAAAATAAGCTGAATATGAGAACTTGTTCTATATATCTACTATTACTTTTGGCCGGAATATTTGCTTCTTGCGATGATTTTCTGGATCAGAGTCCGAAATATAATTTGACTTTGGAGAACGCAGTGACGGATTATAACGGAGCGAAGAATATTATCAACGGTATGTATTCTGTTATTGCGAAATCGTCTAATTTCGGTGGAGAACTGGCTGGAAGGTGGGCTTCGCAGGCTGGAGTATGGAATTATAATAATCCGAATTACAATATGACCTATAAAGAAGGCAGCAATGATTTCGGGGCGATTTGGCAATCTTGGTATGGGTTGGTAAATTCAGCGAATGCTGCAGTTATCGCTTTGACTAATCTGGATGTAAAGTTATATCCTTCGCCCGAAACAAAAGAGGCTTTGATCGCCGAGGCCAGATGTATGCGGGCCTGGGCTTATGCTAATTTATTCTGGATGTTCGGACACTGGTGGGAAGCCGACGACTGTGCTTATGGTATTTTATACCGCGATCAGATGTCCAATCTGAGTAATTTGCAGGTTCCCCGAATCACTGTCGGAGAATCTTATCAGAAAATTTTTGAAGATTTGGAACCGGGGTTGAAGTATTTACCCGATTTTACTACTCCCCGCTATTTATCGAAACAATTGGCACAGGTATTGAAAGCGAAGTTGTTATTGAACCGGGGAGTGATGCGCGGTGATGTACAGGACTTGAAAGATGCGCTGGATTTGGTGCTTACTGTGAAGAAAGATGCTCCGGGTAGCTGGAAAATGGAAGCCGATCTGGCTGAAATGTACGAGAAAGGTTGGGAATCCGGGGAAGTATTGTGGACCCGTTATATGGGGGATATTACCAATTGTGCCTGGAGTGAGTTTACCTATTCTTATGCTATAGGATATAACAATACCTATTACGATATCTTCGACGGTTGGATCAAGGAAGATCCCCGCTATACGGTGGTTATGGACTCGGTTCGGGCTCCGGAAACCTGGGATACAAAAAATGTTTGGGCATTGAAGAAACTGTATCACGGAGGACGGAACGATACTCCCGATGCTCCTTATACGGCTTATTATTTCCGTTATGCCGAACTCTATCTGATGGAAGCCGAATTGAAAGCCCGGCTGGACGATTATTCCGTTGCCGATGCTTTGGCTCCGCTGAATGAAATGCGTTCCAAGCGAACCAATCCGGTATTGCCTGCTTTGTCGGCTTCTTCTAAAAAAGAATTGTTACGGACGATTTTCCGGGAGATCTGTGTGGAACAATTCCTTGAAAACGGGAGCGAATACTTTGCATCTTTACGTTTTATCAATGATACCGATGCCAGTCCGGCTCAGAATAAACCCTGGATTTATACGTTGAAACAAGATGTTGATTTTTCGGCAGATAAATATTGCTGGCCGATTCCTGAAGACGAACGGTTGAAGAACAAATTGGCGGATCAGAATCCGGGATTAGGGAAATAGAAGTTGAGTTATTTCTGTGTTAAAATTTGAAATTATGAGAAAATTTTTAGCTGTAATCATGATATGGGCAGGTTTGAGTGCCTGTTCCGACGATAAAGATGTTTTGGTAAGCATCCCGAATGATTTGACGATGAATGAATTGGAACTGGGACGTTTTACGCATCGGATTCCGGAGAGCGGTTTTACTTCGAAAGCTGCTCATACAAATGGGGTGAAATTTAATACCGTCAAGAATTCGGACGGCACGTATAGCGGTTTTGCCTATTCGAACCGTAACAACCGTTCTTTTACCTGGACGGCCACTCAGGAAGCTTTGGATTCCAATATCTACAGTGTCTATACCCGTTTCCCGAATGCCAATGAAATTTATGCCGTCGCTTGTGTAAAAGACGACGATGCTTATTTTACCTTGGAAAAACCTGCGGTTGTAGAACATATACTGGTAGCTAACACTACTTATGCCTACCTGGCAATGGTGTATGGGGATCAATACGGTACGCCGGAAGCTCCCGTAGCCAATCCGAATATCCCCGGGAGTGCCGACAAAAAAGGAGTATGGTATTCCAATGTCCCCGGAGGAGTAAAGAAATTGGTCGATGAGGACAAGGATTATTTTAAATTGATTATCAAAGGATTTAAAGATAACACACCAACCGGAACGGTAAACTTTTATTTGTGTACACGTAAAGGTGATCCTGAAAATCCGGATTGGAGCAGGGTGGTTAACGATTGGTATCCCGTAGATTTGTCTGCTTTGGGTGTTGTCGATAAAATAGTTTTCGATCTCGAATCTACCGATATAGAAGCAGGTACCGGCCGTATGCGGACTCCGGCCTATTTCTGTCTGGATGGAATCCGGATTCAGGAATAACCTTTTTTCAGTTATCTATTCTGTCTGGAAAAATGATCTCTAGGCAGAATAGATGATTGGACTTCTCTGTATTCGAATGACTTATTGGATATATTTATGGATATTCCGGAAAAATTCAGCGTAGTAAAAAGTTTTATAAATTTCAAAGACAAGATAATATACATCTTTGGATTCAAAGTAAAAATAAAGCGATTATAAATAATGGCAGTTATATGCTGAAATAGTGGATGGTATATGGGAACTTTGTACTTAGATTGTTATTTAATAATTTTTTGTAATACTAATTTTTTTCAATTTTTCTTCACCCATTTTTAGGCTTTTCCTGTATTTGTCCATTATCATCTGTCCGTTATTCTTTTTGTGAAAATCCGCAAAAAGAATCGGGCGAATTATATATACTTCGATCTACCCTTCCAATTGGATCAATATGGAAGAAAAACAACTGAAAGAGTAGATTGCCTGGTATATTCTTTTGCGATTGTGGATCTGATGAGCAAGGAGGTGACCGTCCACCGGAATGTGATGGGAAAATGTGTCGTGGCTAAAGGATACGATTCTGTGATTTTTTATATCGGGGAACCTTCTAGAATAAATACTTTGTTAATATCCTTAAAAAAATTATATTTGCACGTAAATCAATATTTCGGCAAAGATAATATGTTAGGATATATAAGTGAACGTGAGTTTAAGCTACAGTTTGAAGATTCGTTTAAGCGGTTTTTCAAGCCATTGTGTTTTCATGCGATGAGCTTTGTGAAGGATGCGGATATTGCCAAAGATATTGTACATGATGTTTTTCTGACAACATGGGCGCAACGTAGAAAAATAGATTTTACTCAACCGATGTTGCCTTACTATTTGAGTCTTACCCGCAACCGTTCACTGAACTACCTGGATCATTTGAAAGTAAGGGCCCGGCACGAAGAGAATGAATCGTATAAAAATCTGCTCTATGCCGAGACTGATTATTCCGAACATGAAGAATTGATCCGGCAAATTATGAACCGGATCAATCAGCTCCCGGATCGTTGTGGAGAAGTGATGCGGCTGTGTTTTATCGAATGTAAAAAATATAAAGAAATCGCTGAAATACTGGGTGTTTCCGTGAATACTGTCAAAACTCATATTTCGTTGGGACTCAAAATTCTTAGAAAAGAGTTTCCCGCTTCTCTGTTATTTGCATTCTTTTCGCTCAGGCGCCTGAGATAAAAAAAACGAAACAAAGGGACGGGGGTAATGTTTCATTTTCCTTTTCTACGTTCTCGTCGGTGAGCATCCTTTTTATCCATTATTACTATTGTCACTAAGTAATGGGGGCTGGACTGATTTTAGTTTAGAGGAGAGTTGTTTTTTATTTTTTTCTTTATATTTGTCACACAATCGGAGGAGAAGTATGCGTGATAATGAACGATTTATAATAGACCTGAATAAAAAAAGAGAAACTGCCTGGCAGCAATTGTACGAGGAGTTTTATCCGGCATTGTGTACTTATGTGGCCAAGCTGACCCATGAAAATGTCGGAGTGGAGGATATTGTTCAGGAGTGTATGATCGGGTTATGGGATTCTTCCTTGCAATTTCCGAATGTCAAATCTTTGGCTGGCTGGCTTTACAAAGCAGTATACAACAGGGCTTTGAATATGATTCGTGATCGGGACAATGCCCGTCGGCTATTGGGAAATTATACTTCCGAGATTTCCTATACCGAAGAAATGGCTATCGATTTGGCCATTGAAGAAAGTGTGATCGCAAAATTCCGTTCGGTCCTTTCCGAATTGTCCGATCAACAGAGACAAGTTATGAATTTAAGCCTCGAGGGCTTGAAAGTCCGGGAGATCGCACAGCTATTGGAAGTTTCCGAAAATACAGTGAAAATGCAGAAAAAGCGGGCTTATGCCTATCTCCGTGAACGCATGGGAATGGTATGGGGGATTTTGTTGTACTCTTTCTTTTCAGATTTTTTTAAATATTAGTTATTTTCTGTTACCCGTTTTTTGATTTCATGTGTTTGTATAATAAAAAGGGTATGAATACATGGAATGATATATATGATTTTTCTGAAAAGGTTCTAAGCTATATTTTACGGAAGAAAGAAGAAGAGTACATTCAGCCGGATCAGGATAGTCCGGTTGAAAAGATGGCAGATAAGTTAGGAAACTCAGAAACTTTGGCAGAACGATTACAGCAACAATATCGTTATGATCCTATTCGGGCTTACCGGAAATTAAAGAACTATAGACGGAGAAGGCGTATTCGCCGTTATAGTGTGGCGGCTGGAATTTTATTGGTTTTAGGACTAGGATGGGGATGGTTTCACCAGAATAGTCCTGGCGATCCCCTTTTACTGACTCAAACTATTCAACCCGGTGGTAAAAAAGCAGTATTAACCCTGGCTGACGGTTCCGTTTGGCATATCGGAGATTCGGCAATGCTTATACCTACTGCACAAAATCATATCCGTATCGATTCCAGTGGTATGCTTTTACAGGCAGGGAAAGAGGGGAAAACGGAAAATACCGAAACCTACCATCTGTTGTCTATTCCCCGGGGAGGAGAATTTACAATGACACTGGCAGACGGAACGCGAGTGTGGCTGAATTCCGAATCAGAACTTCATTTTCCGTTGCAATTCGGTGGTGAGCAACGGATAGTTCAATTGACAGGGGAAGCTTATTTCGAGGTTGCAAAAGATGCTGCACATCCTTTTGTTGTAGAAGTGTGTGATTCTAAAATCCAGGTATTGGGGACCGGTTTTAATGTACGTTCTTATTCGGAAGAAGGGCAAATAGTGACGACATTGGTCGAGGGAGCGGTGTGTTTCGAATCTATAGAGGATAGGGTTATTTTGAAGCCCGGCGAACAGAGTATTTTGGATAAAGAGGGGCAACTTCAGAAACGTGTAGTTGAGGTTTATCCTTTTGTAGCCTGGAAAGAGGGGCGTTTTATTTTCCGTAAGCAGCGGTTGGAAGATATCATGGTCATGGTGAGCCGGTGGTATAATGTCGAGGTTTATTTCGAAGACGACGAATCTAAAGAGATTACCTTTTCAGGGGGTATGATGCGTTATGAAGGTTTCGAGGCATTGATGAAAATGATCGAAACGGTCGGGAGCATAAATTGCACCATAAAAGACAATACAGTTTTTATAGCTAAAAGAAAATAAAGAAAGACGGAATATTGGCACTATTCCGCCTTTCAACCGGCTAAGCCGGAAATGTTTCATTATAATTTACAAATTTATGAAAAAAAATGGAATCCGATGTCTTCTTTTTCAAAGAAGATGGTTAAAAACGTATTTAATGATGAAGTTTTTAATCTTGTTTTTGTGTATTTCTTCTTTTCAGTTGTCTGCGAATGTGTATAGTCAGATCGCAAAGGTTTCTTTGGAGGTAAAGAATGCTTCATTGGAGCAGGTGATTCAGTTATTAGAGAAAGAATCGGGCTATATTTTTCTGTATGAGGATGCCCAAATCGAACAGGTACAGGATTTGGAACTGAACTTTAAAGATGAGGACCTGAAAGTGGTGTTGGACGAATGTTTGCAGAATTCCGGTCTGACTTATAAACTAATGAATCATACCATTGTGATTTCGCGTAAAAATATCAATGATCAGGTACGCATGACTCCCACAAAACTTTTGCTTCAAGGGATTGTGAAAGACGCAGATGGCCATGTATTGCCAGGTGTTGCCGTGGTATTGAAAGAAACGACGCTGGGTGTCGCTACGGATGTAGAAGGTCGGTTTACCATTGAATTACCTAAGGCCGACAGTATCGTTTTGGTATTTTCGTTTGTCGGTATGCAAACCAAAGAAGTAAAGTGGAGGGGAGAAAAAGAGCTGAATGTGGTATTGGAAGAGGCGATAGCTGAAATGGACGAGGTGGTGATTACCGGTTATTTCCAGCGGAAGAAAGATAGTTATACAGGAGCTGCCACTACGTTTTCGGGAGAGAAGTTGCGGGAGATTTCTACCGGAAATATTTTGTCGGCCTTATCGACGATAGACCCCTCTTTTAAATTGATGGAGGATATCACAGCAGGTAGTGATCCGAACCATATACCTGAATTTCAAATCCATGGCAGTGGCAATCTGAAGTCGGATTATGAGAATTCGCCTAATATGCCGACTTTTATTTTGGACGGTTTCGAGGTGTCGGCGGAAAAAATTTTCGACTTAGACCCTAATCGGGTATCGAGCATTACCGTGTTGAAGGATGCGGCGGCAACTGCTATATATGGTTCGCGGGCGGCGAACGGGGTTGTCGTTGTAGAGACTAAAGCTCCGGAGATGGGAGAATTGCGTGTTTCTTATCATTTTTCCGGTGATTTTAATTTTGCTGACCTGAGCGATTACAATCTGATGAATGCATCGGAAAAATTGGAGTATGAGCAATTGGCCGGACTTTATTCGCATCCGAATATCGGAATGAAGGAAGAATTGCAGGAGGCATACAATGAACGTTTGAAGTTGGTTCAGCAAGGGGTGAATACCGATTGGATGAAGAAACCGATTCATGCGCTTGGTTTCAGTCATAAGCATTCTTTGTTGTTGGAGGGGGGGGATGCCCGGTTGCGGTATGGATTAGACCTGAATTATCAGAATAAAACAGGTATAATGAAAGGTTCCGGGCGTCAAAATATCGGTATCGGCATTAAGTTGCAATATCGTTATAAGAATTTGCGGTTTATGAATAATTTAACGTATGATCATGTGAAACAGAAGGATTCTCCTTATGGCACATTTTCGGATTATACCTATATGAATCCGTATCTTTATCCGTATGATGAAAACGGTCATATCAAGCAGGTATTGAAAATCGGTGACGGGGAGGAATATGCATTGAATCCTTTGTATAATGCTTCATTGGGTACGAAGTTCGAGACTACCTATCAGAATTTTATTGACAATTTTTCCGTAGAATGGGATGTTTTAGAGGGATTAAAATTGAAGGCAGCCGTGTCATTGAATAAGAAGATGACGGTTGAAGACCGTTTTTTACCTGCCGGGCATAATTCTTTTTATGAAAAGGATTTGAAGGGCAGTTATGAGAAAAAAGTTACGGATGATTTCTCGTATGATGCGAATGTTATGGCTGCTTATACGAAAGAGGTGAACCGTCATTTATTCAATGCTACTTTTGTCTGGAATATCAAAGAAACGAAAAACGACTTGTTTACTACCACGGCTTATAATTTCCCGAATGACAAGATGGACCATATCGGTATGGGGGTAGAGTATCAGGACGGCGATAAACCGAGTGGTGATTATGAGGTCAGTCGTCTGATGGGTGTGGTAGGAAATTTTAATTATGGGTATGATAACCGCTATTTAGTAGACTTTTCGGTTCGTAGCGATGGATCTTCTGTATACGGTTCATCTAAGCGGTGGGGGACGTTCGGTTCTGTAGGTGTTGCCTGGAACCTGCACCATGAGAAATGGTTGGCTGAAAATCCGTATGTAAATGAATTGAAAATCCGCGGTTCGTGGGGGACAACCGGTGGTCAGAATTTCTACCCTTTCCAGGCGATGATGATGTATTCGTATAAGGAATCGGCTATTGACGGATTGACCTATGATGATTATATCGGGGCGTTATTGAAGGCTTTCGGTAATCCGGACCTGAAATGGCAGCAGACAGAAAAGTTGAATGTTGGGGTTGATTTTACTTTATTGAACAGTCGGTTGAGCGGTTATTTCAATATTTATAAGGATGTATCGAAATCGGTATTGATTGATGTGTTGCTGGCTCCGTCTGTCGGTTTTGCTTCTTATAAAGACAACCTGGGCGAGATAGAAAATAAGGGATTGGAATTAAATCTCCGGGGTGTTTTGCTAAAGGATGCTGACAGACGTATGCAGTGGGATGTGTTCTTTAATATTGTGAAGAATAAAAACCGGTTAATGAAGTTGAATGATGCACTGGCAGCTTATAACAAATCCCAGGATGATGAAATGAATGGGGAGATAGAGGAGGGGAAAACCAGAGCTCCCATGGTGCGTTATCAGGAAGGTAAATCCATCAATATGATTTGGGCGAACGAGTCCATAGGTATCGACCCTAATACGGGAGAAGAAGTATTTATTGCGCTGAATGGCGATAAAGTCAATAAATGGAGTACGGATAATTATAAACCGTTAGGATGCAGCGACCCGAAATTTGAAGGGAATTTCGGAACGATGTTTATGTATAAGGGTTTTCAGCTGAATGCTTATTTCCGTTACAGCTATGGTGCTGATGTGTATAATCAGACGTTAGTGGATAAGGTAGAAAACGTAGACCCGAAGGAGAATGCAGATCGCCGGGTGTTATACGATCGTTGGAAAACGCCGGGCGATGTGGCAAAATTCAAAGCCATCAGCAATACGGAGGCGACCATGCCGACCTCCCGTTTTATCGAGCAGGAGAATTACATTACCTTGTCGTCATTGAATCTTTCTTATCAGTTTGATGCGGGGCGTCTGCGGCATTATGGGATTGAGCGTCTGAAACTGTCGTTAATCGGTAATGATGTATTTCGCGCCTCGACGGTTAAAATGGAACGGGGTACCTCCTATCCGTTTGCCCGGAATTATTCTGTAGCTTTACAAGTAACCTTTTAATTAAGAAGCAAATGAAAAAGTTAATATATTTACCGGTATGTTTGGGGATGCTGTTTTTTTCCGCCGCCTGTGAGAATTGGTTTGACGTGTCTCCGAAATCGGATGTGAAGGCGGAAGATTTGTTCCAACAGGAAAGCGGTTTTCGGGATGTGTTGACAGGTGTCTATTCGTTGATGTCTGCTCCCGAAAGTTACGGACGTCAGCTTTCATTCGGCTATGTGGATGTGCTGGCGCAGTATTATAATATTTCCGGGAATACCCACCGGTATATCAAGACGAAAGATTATCTTTACAGGGAGCCTTATGATAAGGAGGTCTTATCTACGATTTGGAGCCGGCAATACAAGGGCATTGCCAATTTGAATGCTATGCTGATGTTTATCGATGAGCAACGGGGGGTATTTTCGGGTGATGAGGTGTATCGTATCTATAAGGGAGAAATTTTAGCTTTGCGCGGTATGCTTCATTTTGATATGTTGCGGTTGTTTTCCGCCTCTCCGGCAATAGACAAGGAGCGAAAAGCCATCCCTTATCTGGAGTCGTATACTAATCTGCCGCAGCATCAGCTGACGGTGGGAGCTGTTTTGGAGAAGGTCGTGAAAGATTTGAACGCGGCACGTGAATTGATGCGGGAGGTTGACCCCTATGGGCCGAATTATGCGAAACTGGAATCTTTGTATCGGAATCATCCGTTGTTGCGGAACCGGCAAAAGCATTTGAATTATTATGCCGTGACGGCTTTGCTGGCCCGGGTGCAACTGTATGCCGGCAATTTACCGGATGCTTTGGAAGCTGCCCGGGAGATTGTGGGAGAGCCGGGAAGTGAACCCGTCGCACCGTTTTCACTTACTACTGCGGCTGCAACCGATGAGCGTTTATTCGACAGTGAGTTGTTGTTTGCTTTGGAGGAAGGGAAAATGCAGGATAATATCGATGTTTATTTCGGGGAGTCGGTTATAAAAAACGGTATTACTAATAGTTCCACAGCTTTAAGTATCAGTATCAATAACCGGAACAAATTGTTTGCACAGCAAGATCCGGCGGATGATGATTATCGGTTGAAGTTGTGGTTTCAGGAAACCAATTCTGCTACTGCCGTCATGCCGGGGAAGTATGTCAATGTGGGTTGTATCCCTTTGATTCGTTTGTCTGAATTGTATTACATTGCTGCTGAATGTTCGGCCAATCAGGGATTAGCTTATCTGAATACTTTACGTGCCCATCGGGGATTGGCTGCGATGACAGAGGTCACTGACCTGCAAGCGGAGATTGCCAAGGAGTATAGCAAGGAGTTTATGTGTGAAGGGCAGATGTTTTACTACTATAAGCGTTTAGGACTGAAACGTATCGGGGTTTACCGGACGGTAGCGATTGAGCCGGAAGAGGTGTATGTGATACCCTTGCCGGATGATGAATTGGATTTTGGTTTAATAGAATAAAAATGCGGATTATGAAATATTTATATACGATAGTTATGGCAATGCTGGTGTTGGCATCTTGTTCGGAAAACGAACGTATGGTGTATACGGACACGCCTGGCATTTATTTCCCGGATTATGTAGTGGGGGCAGATAGTTTGGTGTATTCTTTTCGAATGAAAGACACGGACCGGGATACGATTCAGATTCATGTCAAGTTGTTGGGAGATTTGTTGGATGAGGCGGGGGAGTATGAAGTCATTGTTTCGGAAAATTCCTCGGCGGTGGCCGGAAAACATTATGAAACGCTGCAGCATCGGTTTACTTATGAAGCTGATAAATCGGTTTCTTCTTTTCCGGTGGTGGTAATGAAACCCGGAGCGGAATTGGATGAGGCAACTGTGATGCTGGAATTGTCGTTGAAAGCGACGGAAAGTTTATCGTTAGGGTATCCTGATCGGGTAAATATGCGTCTGATGATAACCAATCAATTGGTGAAACCTGCTTATTGGGATATGCCATTAGCTCTCTATTTCGGGGAGTATTCAAAAGTGAAGCATCAGCGTTGCATTTTACTTATGGGACATGATTTTCCTTTAACAAAGGAAGAGTTGATAGGATGGGGCGGATTGAATTATTACAGTTATTGGATGCAGCAGGGGCGTGTCGTGTGTGAGTATTATGCAACTCATACGGAATATGATGAAGATGGTAATTTGATTACAGTGTGGAATCCTTTCTAATTTGATGTATTATGATGAAAGTAATAAAATATATAGGAGTGGTATGCATGTTGTCTGTTTTGGCAGGATGTGTGGATGACAAAACGATTGATGAATTCAAGGTGTTGAATCAGGTCACGATAGAGGGGTTACAAGAGCGGTATTCTGTATTGTTATATAATCGTTTACAATGTACGCCGGTCATCCGGACTTCTCAAAATGACGAGAGTAATTTGTCCTACGTTTGGTATGCTTATACTACGACTACCCGTAATGAAGCAGACACATTAGGTCGGGAAAGGGAGTTGGATGTATTGGCAGAACCGTCCATTCTCACCCCTGGGGAAGCCTATACCCTGGCGTTGAAGGTAACAGATAATACAACCGGTGTTTTTTACCGGGAGGAAAGGGAACTTGAGGTGCGTACGCAGTTTACCAAAGGAACTGTTCTTTTGTGTGAAGAGAATGGTCTGGCGGAAGTTAATTTCATCCCAGATGATGAGAGTAATACGGTTCTTGAGGATGTATATGAAAGTGCCAATAAACAACTTTTGGGGAGAAATCCTACCCGGATATTCTCGGTGAATCCGAATGCTTATGCCACTTTTCTGAAACAGGAGTTGATTTTTTGCCGGGATGAAAACGGAGGTGTGGTGGCCAGTCCGCTTTCTTTTGAGAAAATCAAGACGATGAGGGAAGCCTGTGACCATCACTTCGAGGCATCGGAAATGAGTCCGGAATTGTATTATAAAGGGGGTATGATTGATTATATTATTGTGAATGGCATGGTTTGCAAGAGGGCTACTAATATGCAGGCAATCAATTGGGAACCGGGATTGGTATTGATGAACGAACCGCGGGAATATCAGGTAGCCCCCCATGTGTTGGCTGTCGGTTCTAATCCTGTGTTTTTCGATGAGCTGTACGGGCGTTTGATTGTGCACAATCCGTGGAATCAGGGGAGTCTGAAAACGTTTAGTAAAGCGGACAACGATCCGGGGATCTTTGATGGCAGCAATTTGGGGACGGGATTGGAGCTGAAATGCTGGGGTCCTCTTTCAGAAGCAAAGTTGGGAGCCTGGATGCTGTTGTTGAATAAAAAAGACGGCAAATACTGGATGTATAAGTTTTCTTTGTTGAATAACAGTTTCCGCAGCATCAGCAAGACGGAAGTCACTGCTGCTGTTGCACCTCATTTGCATGAAGCAATTGGATTTGCTGCGAATCCGGAATATGAGGATGTTTTGATGTACGCTACGGAAAATGCGGTCTATTCTTTTGCAGTAAATCAGTTGAATGCTTCTACAAGTTCATCATTGGAAGTTCTGCAAAAGGATATGCAGGCCATCGAAAATATGCAGGTAACCGGTATACAGTTTGTGGATATTACGGTGCCGGCTCCTACTGAGTCTGATCCTTCTGCAACCCGGATATCTCAACAGGTGCGTTTGGCTGTGCGGGATTTGAACCGTACGGAACGCCAGGGAGGGGTCGTGTTCTACGAAGTTAATTCCACCGGTGGTATTCACTTGGACAGTGTGTTCAAAAAGACGGGTTTCTGTGATAAAGTCATCGATATTAACGAAAAATATGAGTAACGGAATGAAAAGGGTTTTAGCGTTATTGTATTTTGGGGTCCTGGCTATGGGGAGTATATATGCGCAAGGCATTGAATTTTTTCATGGAACCTATGAGGAAGCACTTCAGAAAGCCCGGGCGGAAGGGAAGCAAATCTTTGTAGACGTTTACACCTCTTGGTGCGGCCCCTGTAAAATGATGGCCAAGAATGTTTTTACTCGTCAGGAGGTTGGTGACTATTATAACAATAAGTTTGTTTGTTTAAAATTGGATGCGGAAAAAGAAAGTTCTCACGCTTTTTTTAAGCACTATCAGGCGAACGGTTATCCTTCCTTTTTTTGGTTGGATGCCCGAGGTAATTTATTGGATACTCGTACGGGTTCTGTTTCTCCGGAAGATTTTATCCGATATGCCGAAGAAGCTGCCAAGTCTGATTTAAGTGCCCGGTTGGAAATTGCCCGGAAACGCTGGGAAAGCGGTGAACGCTCTTTGGAGTTGGTACAGGAATATGTGGTAGGGCTCCTCCAACGGATACATCCCGACCAGGTAAAGGGTTGCTTGTTAAGCTATTTTTCTACCCTTACGGAAGAGCAGTTGCAGCAGAAGGAGAACTATTTGCTGATGCGGGGATTTATGCGCATTCCGGAAGATAATATTGTTTTCGGCTTTTTGAATCGGTATCCGGATATTTATCAGGGGTATGAAAAGGGAGATGATTTTTGGGTGAATATGTATCGTATGATGGTGCGTGCCGGCTCTGCTAATCTGAAGAATCCAGAAAAATACCGAGCCCACCTTGAAATGGTTCGTAAGACAAAATCGTGTTATGCACCGATGTATTTGGAGATTCTGGATATGGAACGAACCTTGTTTGAGAAAAACTTCCAACAAGGTATGGCTTTGGCCAGGAAAGTAGCAGATAAATATGGCGATAAACATCCTTATTTGTATCGTCAGTTTTTTTATACACTCATTATTGCTGGTTTTTTTGACGATTCTGTAACAGATCCGGAATTAATTGAACAAGCCATCGGGATGGCGGGAAAGGCGTTGGAGCATAGTCCTTGTAAGGAGACGTTGCTTTATCTAGCTGCTGCTCATGCCAAAAGTGGGGATTATAAGAAAGCTTATGAACTGATGGCCAGCGAGCCTTTTTTCCCTGCTCCTGTCCTTTCTACGGCACTTTACCCTTATCTGCATCTTCATGCCATTCACGGGCAATATTTAGATAAAAAATAAGGAGAACGAACTAATGCTTTGAAGACGTGTTTTCAGGAGAAGGTATTTTCTGAAACACGTCTTTATTTAGGGATATTCGAAAAAGTTTGTCCGATCAGGTCGGACGAGGGTGCTCCCTATGTTTTAATTGTAATTTCATAATAGATGATAAAAATTTGGCTGGTACTGTTTTAATCTTTAATTTTGTTTGGCTATGAGCGGTTTATAGATCTGTGCCGCTGTATGAATTCTTTTATTAGAATCGTTTTTGTTTTATGTCTAAATATTTTAGAATCAGAGGAATAGAAGAAGATGAGATTTTCCGTAATTTGTTTATAGATTACTATCCATCTCTGATTTCTTTTGCTTTATATTATGTGGGAGACAAAACTATAGCTGAGGATCTGGTACAGGAAGTATTTGTGAAGCTTTGGGAAACCCGGGAACGTTGGAGTGCTGTCGGTGATTTTTCTGCTTATGTCTATCAGATGGTCCGTTTTAAGTGTTTTAATTATTTACGGGCTGAGAAAATAAGAAATGAAGCAACGCGTTCTTTTACAGAAGAGGTAGATATTACTGAAATCAATAATTATATAGCAGAAGAGACTTTCCGTTTGGTAATGAATTCAATGGAGGATTTGCCTCCTGCTTGCCGGACAGTGTTTTCTTTAACATTAGAAGGTTATAGTGCTAAAGAAATTGCAGAAAAATTAGATATTGCAGTAGAGACCGTAAAAAAGCAAAAGCAGATAGCCAGGAAAATTTTAAAGGAAAAATTTGGAAAATTATTTCTTTTTCTTCCTGCTGTCCTGTTTTCTTAATTCGTTTGTTTTCCGCTATTTACTTTTATCTATCCAACGGTAAGAGCATTTATTTTCACTTTTAACAATTTTCTTTTACCTCCTTTTTTTTTTTGAAGTGTCGTATAAGTGTAATGAATAAATAAAGCTTCTATGGCAGAGTTTAAAAATTATAAGGAAGTTGCTTTTTTATTGTCGAAAGCTGTCCAGGGACAGTTGACCGAAAAGGAGGAGGAAACGCTTGGAAAGTGGCGACAGGAATTTCCGGAGAATGAACTACTGTATCGTCGGGTTCTGACTTCGGAGTTTATCATTTCGAAAAGTAAACAATGGGAACAGGTGGATTTGGTGATGGCCTATCTAAAGGTACGGCAAAAATGTGAACATCGCTTGAGGCGAGTCCGGTTGTTTCAAGTGACTGCTGTTGCTGTTTCGGTATTGTTGCTGTTGGTTAGCGGGCTTTTTTATTTTGTACTGCGGGATAAAAGTGATCGGTATCCGCTCGGGCTGATGACTGAAAATATTTTACCTGGAAATGTGAAAGCGGAACTGATACTTGCCGATGGAGAGCGGATTTTGTTAGGTGGCCCGGGTATGGATTCGGTATTGGTACAACCTGGTGCTGAAATACATACTGCTAAAGAACGTTTGAGCTATATCGGCCGGCAACAGACCGGGAAAATTCAATATAATATTTTACAAATTCCGAGAGGCGGAGAGTATTCGGTGACTTTGCAGGATGGTACGGTTGTGAATCTGAATTCGGCTTCCGAATTACGTTATCCGGTGCGATTTGCAGGTACTGAACGGAAAGTATTTTTGACAGGAGAGGCTTATTTTCAGGTAGCAAAAGATAAAGAACATCCTTTTGTCGTGGTCACCGGAGAGGCGGAGATAGAAGCATTGGGTACTAGTTTTAATATTTATTCTTATGAAGAGGAGAATCGGATCGAGACGACTCTTGTCGAAGGTGCTGTCCGCTTTGCTGTTGCCGATCAAACGGTTATTTTGATGCCGGGTGAACAGGGGGTGGTTGGAACCGATGGTAATTTGGAAAAAAAGAAAGTAGATGTTTTCCCTTACATTGCGTGGAAAGAGGGAAAGTTCGTGTTTCGAAAACGCTCTCTGGAAGAGGTTATGCATATTATTTCACGTTGGTATAATGTAGAGGCGGTATTCCAAAATGAATCCTTGAAAAAAGTGTCGTTTTCCGGGAATCTGAAACGGTATGATGACTTTGAACATATTGTCAGTATGCTGGAAATGACAGGAGGAATCCGATTCAAGGTGGAAGGGAGAAAGATCTTTATAACCGAAAAATAAACAGGACAGAGTATGTGGGTACTCTGCCCTTTCAAAACGGCAAAGAGCCGTTTAGTGTTTAACTTAATTGTACAAATTTATGAAAAAAAATGGAACATGTGATCTTCTTATGCCAGGAAGATTGCTGGAAAGGTGTAGAAAAATCGTGTTTTTTACATTTTTCCTGTTTTTCTTGACTTTTCCGATGTTGGCAAGTGCATATGCTCAATTGAGGAAAGTTTCTTTTGAGGTGCAGAATGTCAATCTGGCGGAGATTATTGCGATTCTGGAAAAATCTACGAATTACACCTTTTTGTATCAGGATGAACAGGTAGAGCGGGTAAAAAATCTCACTTTTCATTTTGTGGATGAAAAATTGAGCGATGTGTTGGAAAAATGTCTTGCAGATACAGATTTGGATTATTCGATTGTAGATCAAACGGTAGTATTGAGGCTAAAAGACACAAAGCCACAGGAACAACCGCAGGTAAACAGTCACAAGGTGAGTGGTGTGGTAACGGATAAAAACGGAGTACCGCTTCCCGGAGTGACGGTAATGCTCAAAGGGACGACTACGGGAGTCGCGACGGATATGGATGGGAAATTTGTCCTTGAAATTCCGCAAACCGAACAAATGGTACTTGTTTGTTCCTTTGTGGGGATGGAAACTCGGGAAGTGACCTGGCAGGGAGAAAAAGAGTTAACGGTTGTATTGACCGAAAAGATCGCTGAGATGGACGAGGTAGTGGTAACCGGTATTTACGAAAGGAAGTCCGAGAGTTTTACCGGTTCGGCAACTACATTCAAATCCGAGGAACTGAAGCGTATCGGAGGACAAAATGTGTTGCAGAGCTTGAAAACCCTCGATCCCTCGTTTACGATTATGGAGAGCCGGGATTATGGCTCCGACCCGAATCGTTTGCCCGATATCGAAATCCGTGGCAAGAGTAGTGTGATTGGGTTGAAAGAGGAATTCGGGACCGACCCGAACCAACCTTTATTTATTTTAGATGGTTTCGAGACCGATTTGAAAACAGTGGTGGATATGAATATGGATCGGGTAGCTTCGGTGACTATTCTGAAGGATGCCGCTTCAACGGCTATTTATGGTTCTAAAGCAGCCAATGGTGTGGTGGTGATCGAGACAAAGAAACCGGAGCCGGGTAAATTCCGAGTAACCTATAGCGGGAATTTGTATATATCGGTTCCGGATTTGTCAGATTATAATTTGATGAATGCGGAGGAAAAACTGGAGTTCGAACAGAAGGCCGGACGATATGTTTCGGCTATGGGGAATCCCGACGAACAACTTTTTTTGGATAGTTTATATAATATCAATCGTGCGGAGATTGCACGGGGGGTGAATACTTATTGGTTGGGTGAACCGGTACGGACTGCTGTTACCCATAAGCATAATATCTATGCAGAAGGAGGGGATGAGGCAATCCGTTACGGATTGGGATTTACCTACAATCGGACGAACGGGGTGATGGAACAATCCTGGAACGAGTTGATCGGAGCTAATTTTGATTTGACTTATCGGAAGGGGATTGCTTCTATCAGTAATAAAATGTCTTACGATTATTATAAACAAGAGGATCCCATTGTGTCGTTTGCAGATTTCGCGAAAGCCAATCCTTATTATAGAAAAGATGCGGGAAACGGAAAAATAGAGCGTTATCTGATAGATATGGATACTTATTCGGGAGTTTATCGGGTAGAGAATCCGATTTATAATGCAACGTTGAATAGTTTTAATTTGAGCGAACGGTCGAAGTTCGACAATAAGTTGAATGCAGAGTTACGATTTTTACCGGAACTGGTATTACGGGGACGATTTGGACTTGGTTTGAGCCAGACGAAATCGGATAATTTTATCTCACCCGGAGACCCGGTATATGATAATGTATCTTTCGATAAAAAGGGAGAGTATAAAAGTGGGGTGGGGAAGAGTTTTTATTATGACGGTGATGTTACCCTCAGCTACGGTAAAGTGTTAGGCGAAAAACATCAGGTAAATGCGGTACTGGGGGCACGTATGCGGTCGGATGAGGCAACTTCGGAGGAAAACACTTCACAGGGTTTTCCGATCGGAGATTTTAGACGTCCTTCTTTTTCAAGTGGTTACCTACAGGATGGCAAGCCGGTTTATGGTAAAACAGTCAGTCGTTCGAATAGTTTTTATTTTAACGGCGGATATTCGTTTGATAACCGTTATTTACTGGATGCGAATGTTCGTATGGACGGTACGTCTGTATTCGGTACAAACAAACGCTATTCGGAGACATGGGCTGTAGGGATCGCTTGGAATATACATAATGAAAGGTTTATGGAAAATTGTATTTGGCTTGATCGTTTGAAAGTGAGGGCTTCTATTGGTAATCCGGGTAATCAGAATTTTAGTTCTTATCAGTCTTATACTACATATGTGTTTAATAACGGGAATCAAAATCCATTTGGAACCAGTATGTTAGTGGCGAATTTTGGTAATCCTGATTTGAAGTGGCAAAAGACTCTGGACAAAAATATTGGTTTGGATTTGACTTTGTTGAACAACCGTTTAAATGTAAATTTGGATTACTATGACAAATTGACGGATCCTTTGTTAGCTGCAGTATCGGTGCCTTCGTCAGTCGGTTCGAAGAGAGTGATGACGAATGTGGGGAGCCAGCGGACTCAGGGGGTTAGCGGAACGGTGAAATATTCACCTGTTTATCATCCGGAAGAGCGGATAAATTGGACATTGAGTGCCAGTTTTAAACACCAGAAGGCGAAGTATGAAGATATTGGCAATAGCCTGGATCAATTCAATAAGGAGAATCTGAATACGAGCTTGGTACGGTATTATGATGGGGGAAGTCCTACGGCTTTGTGGGCTGTACGTTCGCTGGGGATCAATCCGTCTGACGGTCGTGAGTTGTTTTTGACCAAAGAAGGTACTTATACGTTTGAGTACGATACGGAGGATGAAGTGGTTGTCGGTAATTCCGAACCCAAATTAGAAGGTGTATTAGGTAGTACTTTATATTGGAAAGGTTTTTCGTTCTCGCTTTATTTCAGATATAGCTTGGGGGCAGATGTGTTTACGGAGGCTACTTATAATAAAGTGGAGAATATTTCGTTGGCTGGCTTGAAAAGCAATCAGGACAAACGCGCTTTGCATGACCGTTGGCAAAAACCGGGGGATCATGCTAAGTTTAAAGGAATTTCACTAACCGAAACGACACCCATCTCTTCACGTTTTGTATTGCGGGAGAATTATATCAAGGCCGAATCCATATCGGTCGGTTATGATTTTGAATCGCAAGCAGTACAGAAACTGGGAATCCAGTCTTTGCGTTTACAAGCGAATACGACGGATTTATTCCGTATTTCTTCGATCAAGGAGGAGCGGGGAATTGAGTATCCGTTTGCCCGTTCGTTCTCGTTTTCATTGTCTGCAATGTTCTAAAAATGGAAGTTATGAATAGAAAATATATATTGATAGGATTACTTGTTCAATAGTTCGTTAAAAATTCGCCAAGCCTAAGCGGCTCTGGCAGTAAATAAAATGAGTTCTTTGAAAAATTTGTCAATAACTTGCATGTCTGGGTTAATCCCAAACACGCAAATAAATCGTTCAAGCATATACGCATTGTGTATGAATGACTTGCAAGAGGATATGGAATAGGCTATTCCGAGCCTCTTGCATGCCGCTTTGGCCAAGTTGACAGCAGCAAGCGATGCATTGAAGTGAAAATCCAACTTTCTGAAGTCAGTTGACTGACAGTTGGTAATTCCAGCATGCTGCTTTCCATCTCTAAAGCAAAATTCCAATTGGAACCTGGTTCTGTAATAATCCAGGACTTCGCGTCCATCCATGGAATCATCTGTAGAGAAATAAAGCTGCCACTTGTCTGTCCTCCCGTCCATCGGATACCGGACGGCCAAGGAAACATACCTTTTGAGAGCTTTTGCATATACCCTCAATCCGTATAGTTTTCCCTTGTTCACCTCGTATTCCTTGCACCGGGTCAGATCCAGATTGGCAAAGTCAATCCTGCCGTCAAACCACTTGGGATGACCACGTTTTCCTGTTTTCTTTTCCAATGTCGGATAGTACAGGACTACGTCGTTCCTAAAGCGGCTGATGACATGGAAATCACTCTCACACATAGGCGTTATGAAAGTTTCCTTGGAAAAGAATGCGTCTGCAACCACCGTTCCGGATATGCTCTGTAGCTTGTCTTTTCTACTGATAAGATAGCTGCTATACCAGTCAACCAGGTTCTTACCCATATTATCCAAGGTCTTACAGTCCGGTGTCTGAATGGAACCTAAAGTCATGCATTCATGGTTGTCGATGTCAATGACACCGATGCCCATGATTTCTAATCCTCGCTTATAATCCCCGGCACAGCCTGACCAGAAGTAACCGATCCAAGGTGTCTTATGACCGGACTTGGGGATATAGGAAGGATCGATGGCGATGGCTTTTCTTTTGCCTGTGAGATGCTTGCCGATGATAGAGGCGTTGAACGCAAACCAGTCGAAAGTTTCATTTTCAAAAAGGTTACGGTAGGTCTGTTCCGAAAAACATCCATACCTGCCCAATTGGAGGAAGTTTATACGATCCGGGATGGCCATGAATAATTTCATGGTATCCATGAACGTTTTTTCAAAAGGTTTGTGTATATTCACGACTGATTTGAGAGCCGACAGGCACTCGGATTGGTATTGCATAAGGAGTGTTTCTTTAGCCATAATTAGATGAGTAGTTAACTTCTAATTTACTAAAAAAATCAACGAATTATGCAATACTTTTCACCTTTGTTATCAGCAGGTTAGCCCATTTTTTCAGCACATTTCTTCATGCTTAACCATTCGTTTTTGACAACATATCAATGACCTCTTTAATGTTTTCGAACCGACTTTTGCCGGTTCTATTGTTTAACTTTTAATTTTTCGGTAAAAATTTACCGAAGTATTACTTGTTTGTATAACGGGTATATTTTCGGGATGTCACTCTTGGTTGGATGTGCAGCCGGAAGATCAGGTGACCGACGGGCAGCTGTTCAGTACGGAATCAGGGTTTCGCACTGCTCTGAATGGAATTTATGTGGAATTGAGCAATAATGCGCTTTATGGAGGTGAATTATCGGTAGATGCCGTAGAGATTTTAGCGCAACGGTATGATTTTTCGGGGAATACGACAAATGCTTATCGGTTGGGAACATATAATTATACCATAGATTATGCGAAGAGTAAGTTCGCTGCAGTGTGGGAGAAAGCCTATTCGCTGATTGCCAATTGTAATAAATTATTGGAATATGCGGAAAAAAATGAGGAAGTGTTGACAGGAAAAATGCGGAAAATGATTATCGGTGAGGCGATGGCACTTCGTGCTTTTCTGCATTTTGATATGTTACGTTTGTTTGGACCGGTATATGCTACCAATAAAGCCGATTTGTCTATTCCTTATAATACGGTATATTCAATTTCGGCAACCTCCCTTTTACCGGCTACTCAGGTTGTGGAGAAAGTACTGAAAGATTTGGATGAGGCGGAACGTTTGTTAGGTGAGTCTGATCCGATTATTGAAGAAGGACCGCAAAACCAGGATTCGGAAGATGGGTTGAATTATTATACTTATCGTACACAACGCTTGAACTATTATGCGGTAAAAGCTTTAAAAGCAAGGGTATATTTATGGGCGGACAATAAGGCGGAAGCTTATCGGGAAGCAAAAGCCGTGACAGCTGTACAAGAACAATGGTTCCCTTGGACCGAACGCCGGGAGATTATGGATAATACGAGAAATCCGGACAGGATCTTTTCTTCAGAATTGTTGTTTGCAGCTTATTATAATGCACGTGAAGAGATTTTTACGAATTATTTCAGTCCCACTCTGGAGCCTGCACAAGTGTATTCACCTAAAAAACATATCGATGATTTATTTACTTGGGATTTGCTGGATTGGCGTAACAGACCGATTTGGTTGGAAGGCACTACCCGGGACTACAGGTGTTTCCATAAGTATGAAGACGTGTCGTCGACTGAGGTATGGACTAAGTTGATCCCTTTGATTCGGATGACGGAAATGTATTACATTATTGCAGAGACAGCCACGGATGAGACGGAGGCGTTGGATGCGCTGAATACCGTATTGTTTAATAGGGGAGTGAAAGAATTGGAGGATAAAACACAATTGGCCGGAATGCTTCGGGACGAATACAGGAGAGAATTTTTTGGAGAAGGACAGTTGTTTTTTTATTATAAGCGTTTGAGGGTGTCCAAAAAGGCAAAATACCCCCTTGTAGAATCGGATATTTGATTTCAGTCTCCAATAGGGATACGAATAAATCGAGGGTGCCAAATACTTTTTGGACACCCTCTTATTCGGAAAATGCCGACCTGGATATGGATGCAGCAAAATACGTCGTCCCGTTGCCATTAAGTGAAACCGATTTTCGTTAAAAGATGAGTTATGAAAAAGAATGTTATTTTTATATTGCTTTTGACAATATTGAGCAGTTGTAAATCAGAATATGAGGAATATAGCGGTACTGATGCCATTTATCTGAATGAGATATCGGATACGGTACGTTTTTCTTTTACTTATGTCGACAGTGAATATGAAACACAGGCACAGGATATTCATCTGAAGGTGATAGGTAAGGTGGCAGATTACGATCGTCCGGTGAATATAAAATTTACACCGGTAAATGCGGTGGAAGGTGTGGATTTTGAACCGTTGGAGAAAGAGTATGTGGTTAAGAAGGGAGAGGTTTCTCTTGTGATTCCTGTAACTATGATCCGGACGAAAGCCTTACAAACGGAAGAAAAGGGAATTGATATGGAATTATTGCCTAACGGGCATTTTACAACTTATTACGATTATGGTTCCAGCGATTCGACCTCTTGGGTAAAGACGCAGCGGTTAAAGCTGATATTATTGTTTTCGGAATTTATGAATGAACCGCCTTCGCAGTGGAATCCATATATGTTCGGTGAATTTTCGGCGAAGAAGTTTGCTTTGATTTGCGATGAAATGGATATTCCACGGGAAGAGTTTAATAAAAAATCCGAGGAGGCGGGTTATATACTTTCCCGCATGGGGTATATCGGATCGTATATGAAAAAATATCTGGCCGACGAAAAAGCGGCGGGCCGGACTGTTTATGAAGAGGATGGTATTACGGAAATGACAATGGGACCACAGGCCCAATAAATGAAATATGATGAGAAAGAATGTATATTTAATTGTATGGTTGATGACTGTTATACTTTATTCGTGTTACGATGATAAAGGAAATTACAGTTATGAGGATATCGATGAGATTTCTATTGCAGGAATGCCGGACACACTGGTGACGGTATTTAAAAATACAGATACACTAAAAGTTGTTCCGGAGCTGAAACACACATTGGCTGCCGGAAGCGGAAAGTATGAGTATACTTGGGTGGCTGTCGCGAAAGAGAATAAAACCGGTAATGAGTTCGAATATGAGATTGGTAAAGAGAAAAATTTGAATTATTTTATCGATTTACCATTGGGAAAATACGCTGTTTATTTGAATGTGTTGGACCAAGAGACAGAAGTGACTTGGCGGCAACATTTCGACATGGAGGTGATTATTCAGACAACTGAAGGTTGGTTGGTGCTGTGCGACGAAAAGGGCGAAGTACGTTTGGATATGATCTCTAAATACGGTAACCAGGAATTAATGATTCGCAATTTGCTCGACGATTATGCCCTGCCGAATAAAAAGGGACCGAAAAGTATAGTGTTAAATATAACAGGATCGGGAGATAAAATCATATTGATGACTGAAACAGGGGCTTGTTATTTGGATCCGGAAAGTTTGGCTTGGGAAGAAGCATTCGATTTGAAGTACGACATGGGGAAAATACCGGGAGTATTTGTTCCGACTGCTATGATTTGTCTTGATCCGATGTATGGCTCCGGTACATATCCTTGTTCGGTATTGTTGACAACGACCGAAGTGTATTGTAAAGCATCGGGAAGAATTATTTATGAATTACCGAGAAATAATGTAGCTGGAGAAGAGAAGACCTTTAAGGTTGCTCCCTTTATCATTACATCGGCAGATGGAGTATGGGGATATTATGAACCACCGGTTATCCTTTATGATACGGACAACAGACGGTTTGTACAACTGGGGCTTGCCTGGAATGAAACATCCTGCCGTATACCCCCGGTTGCAAATGAGGTTTTTCCCATGGTAACAGGAAAAGAGTTTGTCTATGCTGCTAATACCAGACATGATGGTAACAGCTCGTATGTTATTTTGCGTGATGATACCGGAAAATTGTGGTTGCACGGGTTCGGTAATTTGTGGTATAATTCTTTCTCTCAGTTGAGTAATTATTATTACCGAATCGATGCTCCGGATATCGAACGTGCAGAATTGTTTGCTGTACACATGCATTATCGTTACCTCTTCTACGTTGTCGATAATATGATTTATCTGTACGATATGGCTTATAAAGAGTGGCGGAAACTGGATATATTGGACGGAGACGGGGAGAAAATAGATCTTTCCGGAGAGGAAATCACATTTATCAAATTTAACTGGTTCCAGTATGGTGAATACGGTAGGTTAGGATTGGATATGGAATACCGGTTGATCATCGGTTCGGACAAAGGTGGAGAGAATGGAGGTATGATTCGTATAGTGGATATTCCGGAGAGGATGAATGGAAAAGTGACCTTGTATAAAGAGTATAGCGGTTTTGCCAAACCGGTGGATATAGTTTATCGGGAAAGATATTGATGAGTGTGGCAGACAAGGTTGAGTGAACGAGGTTTCTTGTCCGTGTTTAGTTTAGAAAATCGCGATAAAGACATATTTTATCGCGATTTTCTTTTTCTTTTATCTGTTTCCGGCTTTCCGAAATCTTAAGGACTGGTGGGTTTGAATAGGTAACTTTCTGACAATCTTATCTTTTTTACAAAAAAAGTAGGAAGAACATTTGGTAGTTACTAGAATTGTAAGTACATTTGCACTCCATTTTGGAGAAAAGTATAATAATTTTAAAAGAGTACTTGTAAAATGCCTACTATTCAACAGTTAGTAAGAAAAGGAAGAGTAAAGATCGAGGACAAGAGTAAAGCTCCTGCTTTGGATTCTTGCCCACAGAGAAGAGGAGTTTGTGTACGTGTTTACACTACCACTCCGAAAAAACCGAACTCAGCCATGAGAAAGGTTGCCCGTGTTAGATTGACCAACGGAAAAGAAGTGAATGCTTATATTCCGGGAGAAGGTCACAATTTGCAGGAACACTCCATCGTATTGATCCGTGGCGGTCGTGTAAAAGACCTTCCGGGTGTGCGTTACCACTTGGTTCGTGGTACTTTGGATGCTGCCGGTGTTGCCGGACGTTGCCAGGGACGTTCTAAGTATGGTGCGAAAAGACCGAAACCGGGTCAGGCTGCTGCTCCAGCTAAAGGAAAGGGCAAGAAATAAAAATTAGTGATTAACAGGAATTATGTTTATGAAGCGTTCCCGAAAAACAGTTGAGTAAATGGTTGGGAAACCGTTGAAGACCAAAAAGGGCAGCTTGACGAACAAATTCGTAAACGAAAAGAAATGAGAAAGACTAAACCAAAGAAGAGAATCCTGTTACCGGATCCAAAATTCAACGATGTACTGGTGACGAGGTTTGTTAATGACCTGATGGTGGACGGTAAAAAGACTGTTGCGTTCAAAATCTTTTATGACGCACTGGATATCGTTGAGGAAAAAATGGCAAAAAAAGAAGAGAAATCTGCTCTGGAGATCTGGAAGCAGGCATTGGAAAATATTACTCCTCAGGTAGAAGTAAAGAGCCGCCGTGTCGGTGGTGCTACTTTCCAGGTGCCTACTGAAATTAATCCGGCCCGTAAAAGAGCGATCTCTGTAAAAAATATGATCCTTTACTCCCGCAAGAGAAGCGGACACAGCATGGCTGAAAAACTTTCTGCTGAAATTATGGCTGCCTACAAAGAGGAAGGTGCTGCTTTCAAAAAGAAAGAAGATACCCATCGTATGGCTGAAGCTAACCGGGCATTTGCACATTTCAGATTTTAATTTAGAGGCGAAAAATAGATGGCTAAGAGAGATTTACATTACACAAGAAATATCGGTATCATGGCTCACATCGATGCCGGTAAGACTACAACGACCGAACGTATCCTGTATTTCACCGGTGTGAACCATAAGATCGGGGAAACGCATGATGGTACTGCAACGATGGACTGGATGGTGCAGGAACAGGAGAGAGGTATTACCATCACTTCTGCTGCTACCACTTGTTTCTGGAAATATCAGGGAAACGAATATAAAATTAATATCATCGACACTCCGGGACACGTTGACTTCACGGTTGAAGTAGAGCGTTCTCTTCGTGTATTGGATGGTGCGGTTGCATTGTTCTGTGCAGTAGGTGGGGTTGAAGCACAGTCTGAAACCGTATGGCGTCAGGCAAACAAATATGGTGTTCCGAGAATTGCTTTCGTGAATAAAATGGACCGTTCCGGGGCCGATTTCTTCAAAGCAGTTCGTGAAATCAAAGAGAAATTAGGTGCTAATCCGGTTCCTTTGGTACTTCCGATCGGAGCGGAAGATAACTATCAGGGTATTATCGACCTGGTAGAAATGAAAGCTTATGTTTGGGAAAACGGTGCTATGGAAGCTACCGTGAAAGAAATTCCCGAAAATATGATGGCTGAAGCTCAGGAATGGAGAGAGAAATTGGTAGAAGCTGCTGCTGTGCAGGACGAAGCTTTGATGGAACGTTTCTTTGAAGATCCGGACTCTATCACAGTCGAAGACCTGAAAGCAGTGATTCGGAAGGCTGTGATCGCCATGGACTTCTGTCCGGTGATGTGCGGTTCTTCTTTCAAAAATAAAGGCGTGCAGAACCTGTTGGATGCTGTGATCGCTTATTTGCCGAACCCGTTGGATATTCCGAACAGTAAAGGTACTGATCCCCGGACAGGAGAAGATGTACATTTCCCTGTAGATCCGGAGGCTCCGCTGTCGGCCCTGGCATTTAAGATCGCTACCGACCCGTTTGTCGGCCGTTTGTGCTATACCCGTATTTATTCTGGTAAGATCGAAGCCGGTTCGTATGTTTATAACCCGCGTACCGATAAAAAAGAACGTATTTCCCGTCTGTTCCAGATGCACTCTAACAAGCAACAGCCGAAAGAAGTACTGGAAGCCGGAGATATCTGCGCTTGCGTAGGTTTCAAAGATATCCGTACCGGAGATACCTTGTGTTCTGAAGATAAACCGATCGTACTGGAGAGTATGACTTTCCCGGAACCTGTGATCGGTATCGCTATCGAACCGCTGACTCAGAAAGATACGGATAAATTAGGTATGGCTTTGGCTAAATTGGCTGAAGAAGACCCGACCTTCCGCGTGAAAACTGATGAAGATTCAGGCCAGACCGTAATCAGCGGTATGGGTGAGCTTCACCTGGATATCATCCTCGACCGTTTGCGTCGTGAATTTAAAGTAGAATGTAACCAGGGAGCTCCTCAGGTATCTTACAAAGAAGCGATTACTGTACCTGTCGATCATCGTCATGTGTTCAAAAAACAGTCCGGTGGTCGTGGTAAGTTTGCAGATATTATTTTCCGTATGGAACCTGCAGAGGAAGGTAAAGAGGGCTTGACTTTTGTGAACGAAGTGAAAGGTGGTAATATTCCGAAGGAATTTATCCCGTCTGTAGAAAAAGGGTTCAAAGAAGCGATGCAGAACGGTGTTCTGGCAGGTTATGCTTTGGAAGCTTTGAAGATCACTTTGATCGATGGTTCTTTCCACCCTGTTGACTCTGATGCGTTGTCGTTCGAAATGGCTGCTAAAATCGGTTATAAAGAAGCTGCTCAGAAAGCAAAACCGGTATTGCTGGAACCGATTATGAAGCTGGAAGTAGTTACTCCCGAAGACTTTATGGGTGACATCATCGCTGACCTGAACCGTCGCCGGGGACAGGTAGAATCGATGGATTCCCGTATCGGTGCCCGTGTGATTACGGCAAAAGTTCCTTTGGCAGAACAATTCGGTTATGTGACTGTATTACGTACCCTGTCATCCGGACGTGCAAGTTCTTCTATGGAATTCGATCACTATGCCGAAGTTCCGAAGAATATTGCGAGAGAGGTGGTTGAAAAAGCGAACGGACGTGTGGATTTAATCTAAAAATTAATGTCGGAGAGGTCTCTGGCCTTTCCGACCGCTTAAATATAATAAACAAAAAACATGAGCCAAAAAATCAGAATTAAGTTAAAATCTTACGATCACAACTTGGTAGACAAGTCGGCTGAAAAGATTGTTAAGACAGTGAAGGCTACAGGTGCAGTGGTTAGTGGTCCGATTCCACTTCCTACCCACAAAGGAGTATTTACTGTTAACCGCTCTACTTTCGTAAATAAGAAGAGCCGTGAACAATTTTTATTATGTACTTTCAAACGTCTGATTGATATCTATAGTTCTACTACAGGTACCATCGATGCGCTGATGAAACTTGAATTACCCAGTGGTGTTGAAGTTGAGATTAAAGTGTAGTTAACGGCGAAACCCTATGTCGTTAAAATGAAGAATTAACCTATTAAAAAAGAAATGAAATTACCAGGTTTAATTGGAAAAAAAGTCGGAATGACTTCCGTTTTCAGTGTTGAGGGGAAAAGTATCCCATGCACTGTTATTGAATGCGGTCCATGTGTCGTAACTCAGGTGAAAACCATAGAAAAAGACGGTTACGAAGCACTTCAGTTGGGTTTTGATGAGAAAAAAGAAAAACACACAACGAAGCAGCTAAGTGGACATTTTAAGAAGGCTGGCACAACTCCGAAACGTAAACTCGTTGAGTTTGCAGGATTTGCCGAAGAACACAAGTTGGGAGATGTAATCGACGTGACCATACTGGAAGGTACTGCCTATGTCGATATCGTCGGTACCTCTAAAGGTAAAGGTTACCAGGGCGTTGTGAAACGTCACGGTTTCGGTGGAGTAGGACAAGCTACCCACGGTCAGCATAACCGTCTGAGAAAACCGGGATCTATCGGAGCATGTTCTACTCCGGCACGTGTTTTCAAAGGAATGCGTATGGGTGGCCGTATGGGCGGAGACCGGGTTACTGTAGAGAACTTGGAAGTTTTGAAGGTAATTCCTGAAAATAATTTGTTGTTGGTGAAGGGATCTGTTCCCGGATCTAAAGGTTCATACGTAATTATTCAGAAGTAATGGAGTTAAGTGTACTAAACATTGCCGGACAGGAAACCGGCAGAAAGATAGTGTTGGATGACGCTATTTTTGGAATTCAGCCTAATGAGCACGCTATCTACCTTGACGTAAAACAGTTCCTGGCCAACAACCGTCAGGGTACTCACAAGTCAAAACAGCGGAATGAAATTTCCGGAAGTACCAAAAAGCTGAAAAAGCAAAAAGGTACCGGAGGTGCTCGTGCAGGTAGTATTAAGAACCCTGAGTTCAGAGGAGGAGGTCGTATTTTTGGTCCCGTACCGAGAGATTACAGCTTCAAACTGAACAAGAAATTGAAAAAATTGGCTCGTAAATCAGCTTTGGCTGTAAAAGCAAGTGCAAATGCTGTAAAAGTCGTTGAAGACTTCACCTTCGAAGCTCCGAAGACCAAACAAATGGTTGCTTTGATGAACAACCTGCAGGTAAACAACGGTCGTCTGTTGTTGGTATTGGGTAACGGTGTGAACGAAAATGTACTTCTGTCTGCCCGTAACTTGCAGAATGTGGAAGTGATGAGAGTTAGCGACATCGCAACTTACAACGTAATGAAGGCTAAAAACCTTGTTTTAGTTGAAAGTTCTGTAGAGGGCCTTAACGAAATGTTCAATCTTAACTAAACCAAGAAGAGATGGAAATTATTATTAAGCCCGTTTTAACGGAAAAGATGACAGCTCTCACCGATAAACAGCGTAAAGTAGCTTTTATCGTAGCAAAAGAGGCAAATAAGATTGAGATAAAGAAAGCAGTTGAAGCCATGTATGGAGTGAACGTATTGGCTGTAAATACCCAGCGTTATCAGGGGACGGCTAAATCCCGTTATACCAAGGCCGGTGTAATCAGCGGACGTACCAACTCGTTCAAGAAAGCAATTGTGACTTTAGCAGAAGGTGATAGTATTGATTTTTTTAGCAATATTTAAATAAGATGGCTGTAAGAAAATTAAATCCTGTAACGCCTGGACAAAGAGGAAAGGTAGTGAATACTTTCGAACAGGTGACTACAGATAGACCTGAGAAATCATTGTTGAGACCCTACAGCAAAACCGGAGGTCGTAATAACACCGGTAAGATGACAATGAGATATATAGGTGGTGGTCATAAACGCAAATACAGAGTAATCGACTTCAAACGCGAGAAGGAAAATATACCTGCTAAAGTAGCAAGTATCGAATATGATCCGAACCGCACGGCCCGTATTGCCCTGTTAGTGTATGCAGATGGTGAAAAACGTTATATCGTTGCCCCGATCGGTTTGACTGTCGGTCAGACCATCGAGAGCGGTAAAGGAGTCGCTCCTGAAATCGGGAATACGCTGTATTTGTCTGAAATCCCATTGGGTACAATCATACATAACATTGAGTTACGTCCGGGACAAGGAGCTGTAATGGCCCGTAGCGCCGGTTCTTATGCTCAGTTAGTTGCAAGAGAAGGAAAATATGCTTCTATCAAATTGCCTTCAGGTGAGATCCGTATGGTGCTGGTTACCTGTAAAGCAACCGTAGGTACTGTATCTAATCCTGACCATTCTTTGGAACGTTCCGGTAAAGCAGGGCGTACCCGCTGGTTAGGCCGTCGTCCTCGTGTCCGTGGTGTTGTCATGAACCCGGTTGATCACCCGATGGGTGGTGGTGAAGGCCGTGCTTCCGGAGGTCTGCCCCGTTCAAGAAAAGGTTTGTTGGCTAAGGGCTTGAAGACCAGAGCACCGAAGAAGGCTTCTTCGAAGTATATTATTGAAAGAAGGAAAAAATAACTGATTAAAACTTGATGTTATGAGTCGTTCGTTAAAAAAAGGCCCTTTTATTGATGTAAAGCTGGAAAAGAGAATCCTGGCAATGAATGAGACCAACAAGAAATCGGTTGTTAAGACCTGGGCTCGTTACTCCATGATTTCTCCGGATTTCGTAGGGCATACAGTAGCTGTACACAACGGTAATAAATTTATCCCGGTATATGTGACCGAAAATATGGTTGGTCATAAATTGGGTGAATTTGCACCGACACGTACATTTAGAGGTCACGCTGACAAGAAGAAAAAATAATAGCGTGATGATGTTGAACAAATGAAGATTGTATAAAATGGGTGCAAGAAAAAGAATAAAAGCAAATCAGATGAAGGAAGCCAGAAAAACAAAGGCTTTCGCTGTGCTGCATGATTGTCCTTCATCACCTCAGAAAATGAGATTGGTGGCAGACCTTGTACGGGGTATGGACGTACAGAGGGCTTTGGATACACTGAAATTTTGTCCGAAAGAAGCTGCTCGTAAAGTGGAGAAACTCTTACTTTCAGCTATTGCAAACTGGAGCGTGAAAAACGAAGGCCAGCGCGTAGACGATGCTGCTTTGTATATCAAAGAAATCTTTGTGGATGGTGCGGGTATTCTGAAAAGACTGCGTCCGGCTCCACAGGGACGGGCTCACAGAATCCGTAAAAGATCCAATCACGTGACTATCGTGTTGGGAAGTAAAACCGCCGTTGTTGAAAACACTGTAAAAGAGTAAAGCATGGGACAAAAATGTAATCCAATAAGCAATAGATTAGGTATCATCCGTGGATGGGATTCTAATTGGTTCGGCGGCAAGAATTACGGTGACAAACTGGTAGAAGATTACAAAATCCGTAAATACCTGAATGCCCGTCTTGCAAAAGCCGGAATCGCAAAAATCGTTATCGAGCGTACGCTGAAGCTCATCACTATCACGATCAATACCGCCCGTCCGGGAATTATTATCGGTAAAGGCGGTCAGGAAGTGGATAAACTGAAAGAAGAGCTGAAGAAAATTACCGATAAAGAGGTTCAGATCAATATCTTCGAGATCAAACGTCCGGAATTGGATGCTGTGATCGTTGGAAATAACATAGCTCGTCAGTTGGAAGGCCGTGTAGCATACCGCCGGGCTATCAAAATGGCAATCGCTTCAACCATGAGAATGGGTGCCGAGGGAATCAAGATCCTGATTTCAGGACGTCTGAACGGTGCTGAAATGGCACGTGCCGAGATGTTCAAAGAAGGAAGGACTCCGCTGCACACTTTCCGTGCTGACATCGATTTTGCACAGGCAGAGGCCCTGACCACTTATGGTCTGTTAGGTATCAAGGTATGGATCTGTAAAGGTGAAGTTTATGGAAAACGTGAACTCGTTCCGAACTCACTGCTCCAGACCCGTGACAACAGCCGTCCTGCATCAGCTGGTAAAGCTGACGGGAAAAAAGGCGGTTTCAGAAAGAAGAAAAAGTAAGTAGTCTTTTAATTTAATAAACGAAGAGCTATGTTACAGCCGAAAAGGACTAAATTTAGAAGAAGCCAGAAAGGTAGGATGAAGGGGAATGCCCAGAGAGGTAATCAACTTGCATTCGGATCTTTCGGTATTAAGGCGTTAGAAGAAAAATGGATCGAAGGACGCCAGATAGAAGCTGCCCGTGTTGCAGTAACCCGTTACATGCAACGTCAGGGACAGATTTGGATTCGTATATTCCCCGATAAACCGATTACCAAAAAACCTGCCGAGGTACGTATGGGTAAAGGTAAAGGTAACCCAGAGGGATTCGTAGCACCTGTAACTCCGGGAAGAATTATTTTCGAGGCTGACGGTGTTCCGTATGCAGTGGCAAAAGAGGCTTTACGTCTTGCAGCACAGAAATTACCTATTACGACAAAGTTTGTGGTTAGACGTGATTATACAGAAGAATAGTCTTCCGGCTATTAAGTTTAAAAATTAATTTGTCAGAGAGATGAAAAATTCAGAAATTATTGAAATGACCACAGCTGAACTTATTGAACGGGTAGAGACTGAAAAAGCAGCCCTCAATAAGATGACGATGAATCATACCATTACGCCGATGGAAAACCCGATGCAGATTCGTGCTGCCCGTAAAACCATCGCTCGTATGATGACAGAAATACGTAAGAGAGAATTAACTGAAAAGAAGTAAAGCAATGGAAGAAAGAAATCTTAGAAAAGAACGTATCGGTCTGGTACTGAGCAATAAGATGGATAAAACTATCACCGTTGCTGTACATTTTAAGGAAAAACACCCGATTTACGGTAAGTTCATTAAAAAGACCAAAAAGTTCACCGCTCATGATGAAAAGAATGAGTGTAATATCGGTGATACCGTGAGAATTATGGAAACCCGTCCTTTAAGTAAAATGAAGAGATGGAGATTAGTTGAAATCATTGAAAGAGCGAAGTAATCATGATACAACAGGAAACCAGATTAACAGTAGCAGACAACAGCGGTGCTAAAGAAGTGCTTTGTATCCGTGTTCTTGGAGGTTCCAAGAAAAGATATGCACGCGTAGGCGATAAAATCGTTGTTGCTGTAAAAAGTGCCCTGCCTAGCGGTGAAATTAAAAAGGGTACTGTCAGCAAAGCTGTGGTAGTACGCGTAACCAAGGAATACAGACGTCCCGATGGTTCTTATATCCGTTTTGACGACAATGCCTGTGTATTGTTGAACAATGCCGGTGAAATGAGAGGAACCCGTATCTTCGGACCTGTAGCCCGTGAAGTTCGTGAAGGTTATACGAAAATCGTTTCGTTAGCCCCCGAAGTACTTTAATGTCAAATGTCGAATGTCAGAAAGTCGAATGTTCGGGAATGAGAATTTTTAAACTCTTGACTTTTGGACTTTCGACAATTAAAAAAGTAAAGAGATGAATAGAAAATTTCATATTAAAAAAGGCGATTTAGTACAGGTGAACGCTGGGGAAGATAAAGGCAAACAGGGAAAGGTACTGGAAGTTTTTCCGGATAAGGAAAGAGCGATCGTTGAGGGAATCAACATGATCAGCAAACATACCAAGCCGAATGCTAAATATCCGCAGGGTGGTATCATCAAGCAAGAAGCTCCGATCCACATCTCTAACCTGAACGTGATCGATCCGTCTACCAACAAACCGACCCGTATCGGCCGTAAAAAGGACGAAAAAGGTAACTTGGTGAGATATGCTAAAAAATCAGGAGAAATCCTGAAATAAGACCTGATTTACGATTCCGGATTTACGATTATAGTGAAAAAACACTCTGATCGTAAATCAATATCGTAAAGCAAGAATAAAAATGGGATTTACGAAGTGATATAATCCAAAATATTTTATACCTTTGCCGCCTGAAAATCTGATTTTTCGGTCGACTATTGTGTGTAAAATCGTCAATCGTGAATCAAAATTATAATTAAATAGATGAAATACGTACCAAATCTTAAAACAAAGTATAACGAAGAGATTGTACCGACTTTAATGAAAGAATTCGGATACAAGTCAGTTATGCAGGCTCCCCGGCTGGAGAAGATAGTAATCAATCAGGGAGTGGGTTCAGCTATTCAGGATAAGAAGATCCTGGAGTTTTCATTGAATGAGATTACCGCGATAACAGGTCAGAAAGCTGTTGTAGGTAAATCGACAAAAGACGTATCTAACTTCAAATTGCGTAAAGGCATGCCGATCGGTGTGAAAGTGACTTTACGGAAAGAACGTATGTACGAATTTCTGGAAAGATTGATCTGTAGTGCCCTGCCGCGTATCCGCGACTTCAAGGGGATCAACAGTAAGCTGGACGGAAAAGGCAACTATACATTAGGTCTTGAAGAGCAGATCATATTCCCTGAAATTGTGATGGATTCCGTTCACAAAATCATGGGTATGAACATTACATTTGTGACTTCGGCTAATACCGACGAAGAAGGTTTTGCTCTGCTCAGAGAGTTTGGATTACCGTTTAAAAAGAACTAAAAACAAGCGAAATGGCAAAAGAATCAATGAAAGCCCGTGAGGTGAAGCGTGCAAAATTGGTAGAAAAGTACGCTGCGAAACGAGCAAAATTAAAAGAGGAAGGTGACTATGCTGCACTGAGTCTCCTGCCTAGAAACTCGAATCCGATCCGTTTGCACAACCGTTGCAAACTGACTGGACGTCCCAGAGGTTATATGAGACAATTTGGTATCAGCCGTATCCAATTCCGTGAAATGGCTTCACAAGGGTTGATACCGGGAGTTAAAAAGGCTAGTTGGTAATATTAAAAAAAACGAAAAGAGATGACAGATCCAATAGCAGATTTCCTTACCCGCATTCGGAATGCGGTAAGTGTTGGTCATAAAGTGGTTGAAATCCCGGGTTCTAAAATTAAACTCGAAATGACCAAAATCCTGAAAGAAAAAGGATATATCCTGAATTATAAGTTCGAACAGGAAGGTGCAAGAAGCAATATCAAAATTGCATTGAAATATCATCCCGAGACGAAAGTATCGGCCATCAAATCGCTGGTACGTGTGTCAAAACCGGGTTTACGTCGGTACACTAATGTGGAAGAAATGCCACGTGTATTGAACGGACTGGGTATTGCCATTTTGTCTACCTCAATGGGATTGATGACTGACAAAGAAGCTCGCCAGCGGAATGTAGGCGGTGAAGTATTGTGTTATGTGTATTAATTTTAAAGTGAAGAAGAAATGTCACGTATAGGGAAATTACCGATTCATATACCACAAGGAGTTACTGTAGCAGTAAGTCCTGATAACACCGTCACAGTCAAAGGTCCGAAAGGACAACTTTCTCAGCAGGTAAGTGCTGATCTGACTGTTACCGTTGAAGAGAACGAAGTGCATGTAGCACGTCATACAGAAGATAAAGAACACAAAGCACAGCATGGTCTGTACCGTGCATTGCTTCATAATATGGTTGTAGGTGTTTCTGAAGGTTATACCATCAAACAAGAATTAGTAGGTGTTGGTTTCCGTGCTAACGCTGAGGGTCAGGTTCTCGAACTGGGACTGGGATATTCTCACTCTATCTTCTTGCAATTACCGGCAGAGGTGAAAGTTACAGCCGTAACTGAAAAACGTGCTAACCCGATTATTACGCTCGAAAGCTGTGACAAACAGTTGATCGGTCAGGTAGCTGCTAAAATCCGTTCTTTCCGTAAACCTGAGCCTTACAAGGGTAAAGGTATTCGCTTCGTTGGTGAAGTGGTTCGCCGGAAAGCAGGTAAGTCAGCTAAAGTTTAATTACTAAAGGAAGTAAAAAGTTATGGCTTTAACGAAAGAAGAAAGAAGATTAAGAATAAAACGGAGAATTCGGAAGATTGTCTCCGGGACAGCTGAACGTCCACGTATGAGCGTTTATCGTTCAAATGCGCAGATATCTGTACAGCTGATCGACGATAAAGCAGGTAAGACTTTATTATCTGTTTCATCTTTGTGCAAGGAAATTGCTGAGAAGAAAGGCAACAAGACCGAACAGGCTGCTTTCGTAGGGGCTGCTGTAGCAGAAAAAGCTAAAGCTGCCGGTATCGAAGCTGTTGTTTTCGACAGAAACGGTTATTTGTATCACGGTAGAGTAAAAGCATTAGCTGATGCTGCCCGTAACGGAGGTCTTAATTTTTAATAAGTTAGCAGAATGGAACAAAAAGTAAATAATACTGACTTGGAATTAAAGGACAGATTGGTAGCTATCAATCGTGTGACCAAAGTTACAAAAGGAGGTCGTACATTCAGTTTCGCAGCTATCGTTGTGGTAGGTGACGAAAACGGAATCGTAGGCTGGGGATTAGGAAAAGCAAACGAGGTGACTACAGCTATTTCTAAAGGAATCGAAGCTGCTAAAAAGAACCTGATCAAAGTACCTGTATTGAAAGGAACTATTCCTCATGAGCAGGTAGCTCGTTTCAGCGGTTCTGAGGTTTATATGCAACCCGCTTCTTCCGGTACCGGGCTGGTAGCCGGAGGTGCTATGCGTGCTGTTTTGGAAAGTGCCGGTATTCACGACGTATTGGCTAAAAGTAAAGGTTCGTCCAACCCTCACAATTTGGTAAAAGCTACGATAGCTGCATTGAAAGAAATGCGTGATGCCCGTACGATTGCCGCTCAGAGAGGCATTAGTCTGGATAAAGTGTTTAACGGTTAATATTTGAGGATCATGGCAAAGATTAAAATCACACTTGTAAAAAGTAAAATCGGTAGCGATAAAACTCAGGTAGGCACTATTCAGGCTTTGGGATTGAAGAAAACCAACAGCAGTGTTGAGAAAGAAGCTACTCCGCAGATACTGGGAATGGTGGCAAAAATCAGCCATCTGGTTCGTGTGGAAGAAGTAAAATAAGTATAAACATTTTAAGAACGAAATAAAATGGATTTAAGTAGCTTAAAACCGGCCTGCGGATCAACTCATCACGAAAAAAGAATTGGTCGCGGACAAGGTTCCGGAAAAGGAGGTACTTCTACAAGAGGACATAAAGGAGCTAAATCAAGATCGGGTTACCATACGAAGATTGGTTTTGAAGGTGGTCAGATGCCTCTGCAGAGACGTGTACCGAAATTCGGCTTTAAGAATATCAATCGTGTAGCCTATAAAGCTATCAATGTAAGCATGTTGCAGGCTTTAGCTGAAAGAGATAATCTGGAGAAAATCGATCGGGATATTCTGATTGCAGCCGGATTGCTCAATAAGAATGAATTGTTGAAAGTTTTGGGTGACGGCTCAATCAGTGCTAAACTCGAAATTACAGCAAATGCATTCTCTAAGTCAGCGATTGCTGCGATCGAGGCTGCCGGTGGCTCTGTAGTCGTTTTGTAAAACAAAACGAGTTTATAAAGTTCATAAGGTTCATAAGTTCATAAGGTAATTTTAACTTTGTAACTTTTAAACTTTATAAACTTTATAAACTTATAAATAAAAGAACTTATGAAGTTATTTGATACATTAAAGAACATTTGGAAAATTGAGGAATTGAAAACCCGGATTCTGACAACACTCGGGTTGATTCTCGTTTACAGACTTGGAACAGAGGTGGTACTACCGGGTATCGACCCTGCCGGATTAGCCGCTTTAAAACAGCAGACTTCGAGTGGTGTGCTGGGATTGCTGGATATGTTTTCGGGAGGTGCATTTTCGAATGCTTCGATCTTTGCCTTGGGAATTATGCCCTATATCTCTGCTTCTATCGTAGTTCAGTTACTGGGAATTGCGGTTCCTTATTTTCAGCGTATGCAGCGTGAAGGGGAAAGTGGACGGCGTAAAATCAACCAGATTACCCGTTATCTGACCATTATCATTCTGATATTACAAGGTTCTGCGTATCTTACCAACTTGCATGCACAGATTCAGCCCGAATTCTTTCTGATAAAAGGGGCTTTCTTTACAATCTATTCCGTAATTATCCTGGCTGCGGGCTCTATGTTCGTTTTGTGGTTGGGTGAAAAAATTACAGATAAAGGTATTGGAAACGGTGTTTCTATCATTATCATGATTGGTATTATCGCCCGTCTGCCGTTTGCATTCTTTGCCGAACTGACTTCGCGTGTTAGTCAGCAAGGTGGCGGATTGGTGGCATTCCTGATCGAGATTATTCTGCTGTTTTTCGTATTCTGCGGTACGATCCTGCTGGTACAAGGAACCCGTAAGGTGCCTGTACAGTATGCAAAACGTATTGTCGGAAACAAACAATATGGTGGAGTACGTCAGTATATCCCTCTGAAGATTAATGCTGCAGGGGTTATGCCGATCATTTTTGCTCAGGCAATTATGTTGTTACCGATTTCTTTTGTGAATTATGCAGCTTCTGAATCGTTATCCGGTTTTGCAACTGCTTTTTCTAATTTCACCGGTTTTTGGTATAACTTCACTTTCTTTATCCTGATTGTGGCATTTACGTATTTTTATACGGCGATTACGGTTAATCCGATGCAGATGTCCGAGGATATGAAGAAGAACGGTGGATTTATTCCCGGTGTGAAACCCGGACGGAAAACAATGGAATTCCTGGATACCATTATGTCACGGATTACTTTACCGGGATCTATATTCCTGGGAATAGTTGCCATATTACCGGCTTTTGCAACCATTGCCGGAGTGAACCAACAGTTTGCTCAGTTCTATGGCGGTACTTCCCTGTTGATTTTGGTCGGAGTTGTTTTGGATACTCTACAACAGATCGAGTCGCATTTGTTGATGCGTCATTACGACGGATTGATGAAAACAGGACGAATTAAAGGGAAGACTCCCGGAGGACCGGCTGCCTATTAATAGTGAATGAGTTGCTAAGTTACTGAGTTCAGAAAAACTTAGTAACTTTGTGACTCAGCAACTTAGAAACTTGAAATATTTTTTGTAATTTTGCGGCATGATTTTTGTAAAAACCGGAGAAGAGATTGAACTGTTAAGAGAAAGCAACCGATTGGTAGGGATGACTCTGGGCGAGATGGCAAAGCATATTCGTCCGGGGATTTCTACATTAGAGCTCGATCGTATTGCAGAGGAGTTTATTCGTGACCACGGTGCAGAGCCCGGATTTTTGGGTTACGGTGGTTTTCCGAATACGCTTTGTATTTCTGTAAATGACGTTGTCGTGCACGGTATTCCCTCTGAAAAATGTGTTTTACAAGAGGGGGATATTGTTTCCATCGATTGTGGCACTTTGAAGAACGGTTTTTACGGTGATAGTGCCTATACCTTCGAGGTTGGGGAAGTGGATGAAGAAATCCGGAAGTTATTGCGGGTGACGAAAGAAAGCCTTTATAAAGGAATCGGAAAAGCTGTTGCGGGTATGCGGATCGGAGATATAGGACATGCAGTGCAATCCCATTGTGAGGCCGAAGGTTATTCGGTGGTGAGGGAGATGGTAGGACACGGAGTAGGACACGATTTACACGAAGAGCCTCAGGTGCCTAATTATGGCCGTCAGGGGCAGGGGGTAAAACTGAAAGAAGGGATGGTGATCGCTATCGAACCGATGATCAATTTGGGTAAAAGGCATATTTATCAGGAAGCCGACGGATGGACGATCCGGACAAGGGACAAAAAGCCGGCAGCTCATTTCGAGCATACCGTAGCCGTAGGGAAGAATGGTGCGGATATTTTGTCTACGTTCGAATATGTCGAGCAAGTATTGCATAAATCGTAAATCATAAATCATAAATTAATTGTTTATGGCAAAACAGCCGTCAATAGAGCAGGATGGAGTAATAACGGAAGCATTGTCGAATGCCATGTTTCGGGTAGAATTGGAAAATGGACATGTGATTACAGCCCATATTTCCGGCAAGATGCGTATGCATTACATTAAGATACTTCCTGGCGACCGGGTACGTGTGGATATGTCCCCTTACGACCTGACAAAAGGTAGAATTACATTTAGATACAAAAACTAAAATTTAATTTTTGATTTACGGTTTTTGATTTCGGATTTAGCTGTATGGCTTTTGATTGAAAATCGTAATGCGTAGATCATGAATCATAATAATTCAAATTAAAGGACCATGAAGGTAAGAGCGTCAATCAAGAAACGTAATGACGATTGCAAGATTGTAAGAAGAAAAGGCGTTTTGTACGTCATTAACAAAAAGAACCCTAAGTTTAAAATGCGTCAGGGTTAATCATTAATCTAGTTAAATTAAAAAAGATTTATGGCAAGAATCGTAGGTGTAGATTTACCCTCAAACAAAAGAGGAGAAATAGCCTTGACCTATATCTATGGTATAGGTAGAAGTAGTGCACGTGCTATCCTGAGTGAAGCCGGCATCGATTATGACCTGAAGGTGAAAGACTGGAACGACGACCAGCTCGGGGCTGTACGAAAAATCATTGGAACAGAGTACAAAGTCGAAGGTGAGTTGAGATCAAGCGTTCAGATGAACATCAAACGACTGATGGATATCGGTTGTTACCGGGGTATCCGTCACCGTTTAGGACTGCCCGTAAGAGGACAGAGCACGAAGAACAATGCCCGTACACGTAAGGGTAAGAAGAAAACTGTTGCTAACAAGAAAAAAGCAACTAAATAATTGAGTTGAATTATGGCAAAGAAGTCTACATCAAGTAACAAGAAGCGGCTGGTTAAAGTAGAAGCCGTGGGACAAGCACACGTTCATTCCTCATTTAACAACATCATCATTTCTTTGACCAATTCTACTGGTCAGGTGATTTCATGGTCTTCCGCCGGAAAGATGGGTTTCAGAGGATCTAAAAAGAACACTCCGTATGCAGCTCAGATGGCAGCTGCCGATTGCGCTAAGGTCGCATTCGATCTGGGGATGCGTAAAGCTAAAGTATATGTTTCCGGTCCGGGTAATGGCCGTGAATCAGCCATTCGTTCTATTCACGCCAGTGGTATCGAAGTAGCTGAAATCATCGATGTTACCCCGCTTCCACACAATGGTTGCCGGCCTCCGAAACGCAGAAGAGTGTAATAAAGCTAAAAGCTAAAAGCGAAATGCTAAAAGCAAGAAAAGGCCGAAAGCCTGTAGCTTATAGCTTGTAGCCTATAGCTTATGAATGTTGTGTAAATTTAAAGAATAGAAACAAATGGCTAGATATACAGGACCTAAGTCTAAAATAGCAAGAAAGTTCGGTGAGCCTATTTACGGACCGGATAAGGCACTGGAACGGAGAAATTATCCGTCAGGACAGCACGGTTTGGCTCGTCGCAGAAGAAAAATCTCTGAATATGGTGTTCAGTTGAAAGAAAAACAAAAAGCAAAATATACCTATGGTTTACTGGAAAAACAATTCCGTATCCTGTTTGAAAAAGCAGAACGTGCAGGAGGTGTTACCGGTGAAGTATTGTTGCAGATGCTCGAATGTCGTCTGGACAATGTCGTATACCGTTTAGGTATTGCTCCTACCCGTGCTGCAGCACGGCAATTGGTTTCTCATCGTCATATCACGGTGAACGGTGGTGTTTGTAACATTCCCTCAGCAGCTGTTAAAGCTGGGGATGTCGTTGCAGTACGTGAGAAATCCAAAGCTCTTGAAGTGGTAGCAGATAGCCTGCGTAGTAACCGTGTCAGCAAATATTCCTGGTTGGAATGGGACGGAGCTTCTATGAGTGGCAAACTGTTGAACGTGCCGGAAAGAAGCGATATTCCGGAAAACATTAAAGAGCAGTTAATCGTAGAATTGTATTCTAAGTAAAAAAAATTAAAGATATTTATGGCAATATTAGCTTTCCAGAAACCGGACAAAGTAATCATGCTCGAATCGACAGACAAATTCGGAAAATTCGAATTTCGTCCGTTAGAGCCAGGTTACGGAATCACAATTGGTAATCCGTTACGCAGAATCCTACTGTCTTCATTGGAAGGCTTCGCGATTACCGGAATCAAAATACATGGTGTAGAACATGAGTTTGCCACCATCCCCGGGGTGATCGAGGATGTTACCGAGATTATCCTGAATCTGAAGCAGGTTCGGTTCAAGAGAAAAGTGGAAGATGTAGAGGATGAGAAGCTGACGGTTCTGATCAACGGTCAGGAAGCTTTTAAGGCAGGGGATATCAACAAATTCCTCACAGGATTCGAGGTGCTCAATACTGAACTCGTCATCTGCCATATGGACCCTTCTGTTAATTTCCAGATGGAAATTACGATCCAGAAAGGGCGCGGTTATGTTCCTAGTACAGAAAATATGCCGGCAGAGGCCGAAGCGGGATTTATCCCTATTGATGCCATTTATACTCCGATCCGGAATGTAAAATATGAAATTGAGAACTATCGTGTAGAAGGTAAAACCGACTATGAAAAGTTGTTGTTTGAAATTGAAACCGATGGCTCTATCGCTCCTACCGATGCTTTGAAAGAGGCTGCGAAAATTCTGATTCATCACTTTATGTTGTTCTCGGATGAAAAGATTTCTTTGGAATCTGAAGACAAGTACGGTAATGAGGAATTCGACGAAGAAGTGCTTCATATGCGTCAGCTGTTGAAGACTAAATTAGTCGATATGGACTTGTCAGTGCGTGCATTGAACTGCCTGAAAGCTGCCGAAGTAGAAACACTCGGGGAATTGTGCCGCTTCAATAAGAACGACCTGTTGAAATTCCGCAACTTCGGTAAGAAGTCGCTGACCGAACTGGAAGCTCTGTTGGAAAATAACAACCTCGAATTCGGTATGGATGTTACAAAGTATAAATTAGATAAGGAATAACATCATGAACCATAAGAAGAAATTTAATCATCTGAGCCGGACCAGTGCACATCGGAAAGCCATGTTGTCCAATATGGCCGCTTCTTTGATTCTCAACAAGAGAATCAGCACGACAGTGCCTAAGGCTAAAGCGCTCAAAATATATGTTGAGCCTCTGATCACTAAAAGTAAAAACGATAACACCAATTCTCGCCGTGTTGTATTTAGTTACCTCGGACAGAAAGAAGCCGTTACCGAATTGTTTAGCGAAGTCGCACCGAAAATCGTGAATCGTCCGGGAGGTTATACCCGTATTCTGCGTACCGGTAATCGTATCGGTGATAACGCTGAGACTTGTATTATCGAATTGGTAGACTTCAATGCCACTTATACTGAAGTTAAACAGGAAGTGAAGAAAACAACTACCCGTCGTCGTCGTTCTTCAGGCGCTAAGAAAGCTGAAGCTACCGGGGCTGCAGTAGTTGAAGAAGCTCCGAAAGCAGAAACTCCTGCAGAGGAAGCTCCTAAGGCTGAATAATTCTTTTACAGGAATTCAGATAGAAGGCGGATCCTCAGGATCTGCCTTTCTTTTTAAATACAAAGCCATGAAAATCTTCTCTCTTTTTTTCTTGCTTTTATTTTTTTTCGCTTGTACGCAGCAGCAAAATGACAGCGAAGTGATTTTAGCTGCAAGTCCGGAACAAACGCTGGATTTGGATGGTGAAATATTACCTATACAGGAATTGATACCGATGAGTATCTGCCGTCTCGATACTTTTTTGGTGATTCTGAATATGGAGGAAGAGAAAATAGTGAGGGTGTATCATGCGGATACCTACCGTTTTTTAGGGGCCTTTCTGGAAAAGGGAAGAGGGAGCGATGAAGTGATTACCTGCCGTAAAATATGGGCAGCTCCCTGGAAAGGTAAAATGAGATTATGGCTACAGGCTCCGTTGAATTTTGTCGGAGTCGTCGATTTGGAAAGTTCATTAAAAACAGGTAAACCTTGTTGGAAACAACAGTATAAATTGGGGAGGTACGTAAAAAGTGATCATTTATACCGTTCAGTTTTTCCTTTGAATGATTCTGTTTTCTGGATATCGTGTGCCGAAGAACCTTCGTGGCTTTACCCGGAAGGGACATTGAAAAAAAATCCGGATGGTAGTTATACCGTTATTTCTGAAAAAGGGATGCAGAGTTTTCCTCCGAAAAACTTGTATTGGCTGGAATTCAATTACGCTTCTTCTCAGGCACAAGATACTATTTGGTATACGTCTTATACCGATTTACAGTATTTCGACCGGATTTTTTCAACCGAAGAGGCGATGTCACCGGATCAGCATAAGATTGTCGTGGCTTTTCAGCTGATGAATCAGATGTTGTTCTTTGACCGGAAGAAGCTTACTTCAAAGTGGCTGACTACTTCGACTGAATTACCTTTGCCCCACACAACCGATGGACAACATTATTCCGGGGTTTGCTGTACCGATAAGACAGTACTTGCATTTCGGGCTTTTCCTTTGCATCCGGATGGCAGAAAAAGAGAACGTAACATCTCCGTCTTTGACTGGAACGGCAAATTCAAATATCTACTGAATATCGAACACCCCCTGAAAGCTCCTTTTTTCGATGCAGAAAAGGGATTTCTTTATGCTACGGACGATGAAGACCGCATCCGGAAGTATGATGTCAGGGATTTTCTATAGTGGCCGATGCCCGGTTATTTTTGCAGGTCGAATCCGGGTATCATGCCGTCGTATTGTTGGGATACTTTGTTGACAGCCGATAAAGTACTGCTCTTTGAATAACCCGACAGTAAAGTGACCAGTTTTAGTAGTCGGTCGGCATTGAAGAGGAATTTGATAAAATAATCGACAATTTACCGGATTTGATAGACTGAAATAATCACGCAATAGATGCAGTTTATGTTTTGTACAAATTTTATAAATGAAAGTTAATTCTTCATTTTTTATTCTTCATTCTTCATTCTTTTGTCGTAACTTGTGTCAGTAAAATAAAATGTATAATTTAAAATTAAGACAAAACGATGACACATATTGTAGATATTACAGGTCGTGAAATATTAGATTCCCGCGGGAATCCGACAGTAGAAGTAGATGTAACTCTGGAAAACGGAGTGATGGGGCGTGCAGCTGTTCCTTCGGGAGCATCGACAGGCGAACATGAAGCTTTGGAATTGCGTGATGGGGATAAATCCCGTTATCAGGGGAAGGGCGTACTGAATGCTGTCAATAATGTCAATACAGTGATTGCCGATGCTTTGCTGGGATTCGATGTTACCGACCAGGCAGCAATCGACCGGTTGTTGATCGATCTGGACGGCACGAAGACAAAATCCAATTTAGGAGCCAATGCCATGTTGGGTGTATCTTTGGCTTGTGCAAAAGCTGCTGCCGGCGCATTGGAAATTCCTTTATACCGCTATATCGGCGGATGCAATGCAAAAGTATTGCCTGTGCCGATGATGAATATCATCAACGGAGGTTCTCATTCCGATTCTCCTATCGCTTTTCAGGAATTTATGATTCGTCCGGTGGGAGCAAAAACCTTCCGGGAAGCTGTTCGGATGGGAGCAGAGATTTTCCATACCCTCAAAAAAGTATTGCACGATCGGGGATTGAGTACGGCTGTAGGAGATGAAGGTGGTTTCGCTCCTACCTTGAAAGGTACGGAAGATGCGTTGGAATCTATTATCGAAGCTATTAAAAAAGCGGGTTATAAACCAGGCGAAGAGGTGATGATCGGACTTGACTGTGCTTCTTCGGAGTTCTATAAAAACGACATTTACGATTATTCTATTTTTGAAGGACCGAATGGAGCGAAACGTACTTCTACCGAGCAGGTACTTTATCTGGAAGAGTTGATCGATAAATACCCGATCGATTCAATTGAAGACGGTATGGCTGAAAATGATTGGGATGGCTGGGAAATGCTGACTGCAAAAATCGGTGATCGCTGTCAGTTGGTTGGAGACGATCTGTTTGTGACTAATGTCGAATACCTCAAGAAAGGGATCGAATTAGGATGTGCCAATTCGATCTTAATCAAAGTGAACCAGATCGGAACGCTAACCGAAACACTGGATGCTATCGAAATGGCTCAGCGTGCAGGGTATACGACTGTGACCTCCCATCGTTCGGGTGAAACAGAAGATGCTACCATTGCAGATATTGCCGTTGCAACCAATTCCGGTCAGATTAAAACCGGTTCGATGAGCCGTTCCGACCGTATGGCGAAATACAATCAGCTTCTGCGTATTGAAGAAGAATTGGGTGAAGATGCTGTGTTTGCCGGAAAGAAGTTCAATCTTAAGAAATAATACGAACGAAATAACGTATCCGTTTTTTTAGTTACGGAGGTTACAAAGGTGAAAAGGGTTTCAGCAGTTTATCCCTAAGCCTTGTAACCTCTTGTTAGTTGTATACGAAAACAAATGACTGTCAAAACCATCTTTTCCGTTTGAAGAAAAATAGCATCAGGATGACGATTGCGATCATGATTCCCCACAGGATAAAATAGGCATAGTGGTATCTGAGGAAAGGGATATAGTCGAAATTCATCCCGTAAACTCCTACGATAAAGGTGAGGGGGATGAAAATAGCTGAAAAGATCGTCAGCACTTTCATGACGTCGTTGACGTTATTACTGATCGTAGCGTTGTAGCTGTTTTGTTGGTCGGAAAGCATGGTGTAGTAGATTTCGATAGCTTCCAGGGCTTGGGTAACCAAACCTTCCAGATCGCGCAGATAGCTGTAGGTATGGTCGTTGATCAAGTCGGAATCGCAGGTGACGAAACGGGTCATGAGCTCTTTCACGGGACGGACATTATTCCGGACATAAGATAATTCGGTCTTATAGTGGTAAATATTTTCGACAAGCTCCTTCCCTGATGTGAGCAATAATTTTTCCTGTTCCTCGATCACATTACCTAGTTTTTCGATATTCAATATATAATTATCGACCAAAGTATCGATCATCGCATAACAGAGATAATCGGAGGATAAACTTCTGATTTTTCCTTGTCCGGCATATATTCTTTTCGCGACATCTTCGAAATACTCGTTATCTGTTTCCTGAATGGAAATCAGGTAATTTTTTCCGACAATTAACGAGATCTGATCGATCTGAACTTTACGGAGTTCTCGGTTGAAATTCAGGGATTTCAAGATAACGAACAAATGCTTATCGTCTTCGATAAATTTGGGACGTTCGTCCGTATTCAGGATGTCTTCCAGGATCAGGGCACTGATGTCGAATTTCTTTCCGAGTTTGCCGATCAGGTTGGTATCTTGTAAGCCGTGCACGGAAATCCAGGCCACATGGTCGTCGGAAAGGTATTCGGAAATCTTATCCAAAACTTTCACTTCCCCTTCTTTGACATATTCGGTATTGTACTGAGTCACCCGAATGCGGCTGTACTCCATCTTTTGCCGGCCGATAAAGATCAGTGAGCCAGGAGCAGCTCCCTTGGATTTTTGTTTATTTTTTAAAAAACGAGCCATAAATCAACTGAATAGGTTAAAAGTTATAAGCTAAGCTGCATGATAAAACAAAAATAAGCTTTTTAACTTTCTATTTTTACCGGCATAGCCTCTGTTCCGGAGCCGGTGTTCAGGCTGACTTGTGGGAATGGGATTTCGATGTGCTGGGCGTCGAAGGCTTTTTTGATACGGCGGCGGAATTCCCGGCTGGCTGCCCACTGCTGTCCTGATTTAGTCGTCAGTTTTACTTTCAGAACCACGGAGCTATCGCCGAAACTATCTATTCCCCATAAATCTACCCCCATAAGGATCGATTGCCAGGCAGCATCTTTCATGAGTTCGTCGCCCACTTGTTTCATTACTTCGTTGACATGATCCGTGTCTTCTTTGTAAGCTACGCCGATATCGACTACAATTGCCGACCAACCTTTGGTCATATTCGATAGGGAGTTGATTTTACCGTTTTGAAAAATGTGAACGACCCCCGAAGCATCCCGTAAGGTTGTCGTTCGCATTTCTATTTTCTCTACAGTTCCTGTCGTACCGTTGATGATTGCCACGTCTCCTGTCCGGATTTGATCTTCCAATAAGATAAAGAATCCCGAGATAAAGTCCCGGACTAATTCCTGGGCACCGAAACCTACTGCCAATCCGACGATTCCAGCACTGGCGAGGATCGGACCGATATTGATGTTGAACTTACTCAGCATGATCAGTACGAATATGGTCCATAAGAATATTTTTCCAACCCCTAAGATAATACCGGATAAGGTCTCTATTCTTTTGTTGCCTTCTGCGTCGTCGATACTTTCATTGAGGTGTACCCGTCGTTTGGCCGCTTTATTTAATTTTTTGACGATATAATTGAGTAGTCGTAATAAGCCGATAAAAATGAGAGTGAGGATGATCATAGAAGGTACTTGGGTGATTACCCAATTGGTAAACCGGTGAGTCAGGTCTTTCCAGAAGGTTTTGTCGGCCAGATTTTTGATACTGTAATCCCAAAAGATAGACAGGTCGGTTACTTTGGTCTGGACAGGTATACTGTCGGGGGCGATTTCTCCGGTCGAGTCGATGGCTAGTGAAGGAGGGAGGAGCCGTTTGTTTATTTCGAAATTGGCGTCTATTTCCGGGACATATAGGATGATTTCATCTACCGAAGGTAGAAACTGACTATGAGGATAGGCTGTTCTGATTGCTCCTACGGTGGAAGCCAGTCCGATTCCCGAGGCTGTCTGGAAACGTTTATCTTTTACGATAATTCGGGAAATACGTGAGCTTTCGTCGTTTTGCCGTTCGGAATTGACAATGAGGAGTAAACGGGAACTATCACCATAGATATAGTAATAGTCGGCAGTCTCGTTGGATAACTCGGTACGGGTTCTTAGTTTTTTGATCCGGTCTTCCGGTAGGGCAGCATATAATTCTTTTATCGTCATACCCTTTCGGATGGCTCCGACCTGAGTAGATGTTATCCTGAATTCGGAGACAGTGTTATCCGATGGTGTTTTTGTCGTACTTGGGGTGTGACAGGAGTATAACCCAAAGAGTAAACAGAAAAAGAGTAGTATTCTATTCATGCGTATCCATTTTTAGAGTCATACGTAAAGGAAAGAAAAAAAGAAGAAGGATTCTATTAAAAAAAACAAAAAATACGATAAAGTAATAATTTGTAATAAAAAAGACATTTTAAGCGATAATTCCGCAAACGTGAGCGCTCTGTACAAAAAAAATGTCGTTTTTGGGAAGATTGTTTAGAACGATTTCATTTTAAAGCGTTTCGAAAACTTGAAAATCGTTTGCAGAATCGTTGATTATCAGAGTTATTGCAAATCAGGAAAAAATGTTCGGATTAAACTTGTTTAAAAGGGAGGTTTCGCTACCTTTACCATGTTTTAAAACATAAAAATAGCATTCGGAGAATGTTATAAGATTGTTAAAATGAATAGTTAAAGTGGTAATTTTCCCTTTTACATTTACAATGAAGTAAGCTGATTGACGTCAGCAACAATTAAAACTACTTATTCAACCATGAGTCAAGAGACAAAAGTTATCGAAAAACATGATGTTGTCATTCGTTTTTCCGGAGATTCGGGAGACGGAATGCAATTAACCGGGCAGCAGTTTTCGGATACAGCTGCTTTATTTGGAAATGACGTAGCAACATTTCCGGATTATCCGGCAGAAATTCGTGCCCCGCAAGGTACTGTTGGTGGCGTGTCCGGTTTCCAGGTACACATTGGAGAAGAGCACATTACTACTCCGGGTGATTATGCCGATGTCCTCGTGGCTATGAATCCGGCTGCTTTAAAAGCGAACTTACGTTGGGCTAAAAAAGCAGGTACTATTATTGTGGATATCGATGCCTTTACCGACAAACATATCGAAAGGGCCGGTTATACTGCAAATCCGTTGGAAGACGGTTCTTTGGCGGACTATAATGTTGTTCCGGTGAAAGTAACCGAGCTGACTATCGAAGCGCTGAAAGAGACCGGTTTGGATCAGAAATCGATATTGAGATGTAAAAATATGTTTGCTTTGGGAATGATCTATTGGATGTTCGAGCAATCTGTAGAGCATACCGAAGCTTTCTTCGATATTAAATTCGGCAAAAAACCGGCTATTGCTTCTGCCAACAAAATGGTGTTGAGAGCCGGTTATAATTATGCTGCTAATGTACATGCGTTAGCCACTCATTTTAAAGTAGCTCCGGCTACCATCGAGAAAGGTAAATACCGTACGATTACCGGTAATAAAGCCACAGCCTGGGGGTTGTTGGCAGCTGCAGAAAAAGCAGGACTGCCTTTATTCTGTGGTTCTTATCCGATCACTCCCGCTACCGATATTTTGCATGAATTGGCACTTCGTCGTGATTTGGGTGCTAAGACTTATCAGGCTGAGGATGAAATCGGTGGTATCTGTACCGCTATCGGTGCCAGCTATGCCGGTAATTTTGCCTGTACGACGACTTCAGGTCCCGGATTGGCACTGAAATCGGAAGCTTGCGGATTGGCAGTTATGGCTGAATTGCCTTTGGTGATCGTGGATGTACAACGGGGAGGGCCTTCTACGGGTCTGCCTACGAAGACCGAACAGTCCGACTTATTACAGGCACTTTACGGCCGTAATGGTGAATGTCCGATGCCGGTAATCGCTGCCAGTACTTCAGGAAACTGTTTCGACTATGCTTTTATGGCCGGAAAGATTGCGCTCGAGCATATGACTCCGGTAGTCCTGCTGACCGACGGCTTCCTGGCCAACGGAGCTCAGCCCTGGTTGATTCCTTCCATGGCTAAATTACCTGAGATAAAATTGCGTCTGGCTAAAGAAGGTGATGATTATAAACCCTATGCCCGTGATCCCGAAACTCTGGCCAGAACCTGGGCTTTACCCGGTACCAAAGGCTTGGAACACCGGATCGGCGGACTGGAAAAGATGAATATCACCGGAACAATCAGTTATGTGCCCGAGAATCATCAGGTCATGACCGATCTGCGTGAAGAAAAAGTAGCCCGGATTGCAAACGATCTGCCCGAACAGGAAGTATACGGTAATCCCGAAGGAGGCGATATTTTGATTGTCGGATGGGGAGGTACTTATGGTCACCTTTATACCACAGTGTCTGAAATGCGGGCTGAAGGAAAAGATGTCAGTTTGGCCCATTTCAATTTTATCAATCCGCTGCCGAAAAATACACGGGATGTGTTGGCTCGTTATAAGAAAATCGTCGTATGTGAATTGAATCTCGGACAGTTTGCTAAATATCTGAAAAGTAAATTTCCCGAATTCAATTACCTGCAAGTAAATAAGGTGGCTGGATTACCTTTTACTGTCGTAGAATTGAAAGAAAAAATCAATAAAATAATTTAAGCTCTTCGACTTAAACAAGGATGAAAGATATTTAGAATCAGAAATCGAAAATTAGAAATTGAAATGAGCGAATTAAAATATACTCCTAAAGATTTTAAAAGCGACCAGGAAATCAGATGGTGTCCGGGTTGCGGTGATCACGGTATTATTAATTCCGTGCAAAAAGCGATGGCTGAACTGGGCTATCCCAAAGAATCCTGGGCTGTGATTTCCGGTATCGGATGTTCTTCCCGTTTCCCTTATTATATGAATACCTATGGGTTCCATACAATTCATGGACGTGCTGCCGCTATTGCTTCCGGAGCGAAGAATGCCAACCGGAAACTGAATATATTGCAGATCTCCGGTGATGGTGATGCATTGGCTATCGGGGGTAACCATTTTATTCATGCTATCCGCCGGAATGTGGATATTACCATTTTGTTGTTTAACAATGAAATTTATGGTCTGACTAAAGGACAATATTCCCCGACTACCAAATTGGGAACTAAAACCAAAACTTCTCCTTACGGAACGATCGAGCATCCTTTCAATCCTGGAGAGCTTTGCATCGGTGCTCAGGGTAAATTTTTCGCCCGTTCGATCGATACCAGCGTGAACTTGACCGCTGAAATTCTGGAAACAGCTGTAAAACACCAGGGAACTTCTGTGGTAGAAGTGCTTCAGAATTGTGTCATCTTTGCCGATGGTGCTCATTCTGCTGTAACGGATAAAGAGTTGAAAGAAGAGCGTCAGATCGTTTTGCGTCACGGTGAACCGATGATCTTCGGTAAAAACAAAGATAAAGGTTTGGTATTGGCAAAATCAGGTGAGCTGAAAGTGGTCGAAATCGGTAAAGACGGTATCACTGAAAAAGATATCCTGGTTCACGATGCACATAATCCCAATCCGTTCCTGCATTGGATGCTCGTCAATATGAAAGCTCCGGAATTCCCGGTTGCCCTGGGAGTTATCCGTGATGTCGAAGCGCATACTTACGACCAGGCTCTGGACGATCAGATCGAAGAAGTAAAGAAAATTTCTAAGATCCATTGTATGGAAGACTTGCTGAATAGCGGGGATACCTGGGAAGTAAAATAATAAGCGGACAAGTGTAAGCTGAAAATGAGGTGCAATCGGAAATACCGGTTGCACCTTTATTTGTTTTTATTTACTTTTATACGCACAAAGTAGGAATAAGGGCAGTGATCAATCAGGAAGATTTCATACGGCGTTTGCAACAACGGGAAAAAGAAGCTTTCCAGGAGCTTTTTTATTCCTGGCATCGTCCATTGTGCTTTTTCCTGACTTCGTCAATGCGTACCCCAAAACCCATCATTAAACAATGGTGCGATCC